>WLWD01005058.1_pt1 | contig 19303 bp, 15 predicted proteins | sample 6712731 | NCBI WGS metagenome assembly WLWD01 (sample SAMN12718690, study PRJNA576275) | sponge metagenome | isolation source: marine sponge | host: Mycale hentscheli | place: New Zealand: South Island, Marlborough, Capsize Point | collected 2014-11-01
CCTAACCCACCACTAGCCCCCTACTTATATCCTACCCACCACTAGCCCCTCCTACTTATATCCTACCCACCACTAACCCCTCCTACTTATATCCTACCCACCACTAGCCCCTCCTACTTATATCCTACCCACCACTAGCCCCTCCTACTTATATCCTACCCACCACACTAGCCCCTCCTACTTATATCCTACCCACCACTAGCCCCTCCTACTTATATCCTACCCACCACTAGCCCCTCCTACTTATATCCTACCCACCACTAGCCCCTCCTACTTATATCCTACCCACCACTAGCCCCTCCTACTTATATCCTACCCACCACTAACCCCTCCTACTTATATCCTACCCACCACTAACCCCTCCCCCTCGCTGACTCACTGCAATAGCTTTCGTCTTTGGAGTCCTTGATTTGGCTGCCGTAGACCTCTTGGCACTGACCGGAGTAGCGGCCATCTTTTCCTTCTTCACAGAGGGCGTGGCAGCAGAGGATCTCCTAGTCTTTCTAGACGGAGTTACCTTCGACCTCTTGGCCATTGAAGGCTACAAACACAACACACACACATGCGCGCACACATACGCACAGACACACACACACAAGGGCATAATGAAGTATTGTATTAGTCTCAAAGATAGGCTAGTTTGAAACCTTTTGTGCTGGCCTTTGGAGGACAAAATGGTGTCAATTAGCAATTATGTGTGTAACTTGTAAAATAGACGCAGTTCATGAGCTACAGACCAGAACATTGTCTCTGTGGAGCTGCTCTATTGGTGAGCTCCAATATCTATCTTCCATTTGCTTAATTGTATTGCTAGGACAGACACCAGCGCACTCACTGTACCCACACCCACCTCACTTTGCCCTCCCTCCTTGTTCAGACTGGACCCACTCAATGTCATTACAGGATACCACATATTGTGCAAGTTAAAATAAACATGTCTATCCCAACCCTCAAAGACAATGACATCTAGTCAATGCCCTATGATACATTTATTAGTCCCAAAGATGAGCATAAACCAGCATGCACTGGAGAGAGAGCTTATTACATTTGGATGAAAAGGTAGAGCTTATGTCTGCACAAGGCAGTGGGTTGCTACTGAACAGCTCTCCACTATACCAGAGGCAGCTGGTGATAGATGACAGCTGTATTCTCAACATTACCCTGGTAACATGCCTGCAGCTATCTACTGGTTTCAAACAGGCAAAGAAATACCTTCAAACTGCACACATTGCATTCTCAGCATCACTGAACGGTATTTGCTCCCATTTGCTCCCACTGTATTCACGTACTCACCTTAAAGTCATCATCATCATCACCATCGTCATAGTCACTCTCGGAACTGGCCGAGCCCCGTTTTCTCTTCTTGCCGACAATAGGCTTGACATCATAGGCTGGCTTGGGCTTGGATTTGGAAGAAGACTTGTGCTTCTTGGACGAGCTGGACTTCGACTTCTTCGGAGTTGTTGATTTAGTCTATAAACAGCCAGACATAAAACAAACAGGAGTGAACAACACCAACAAAAGGCACAGCCTCAGTCAGTGCGCAATACACAGTCTGCTAGCAAGCTGTATTAGAAGCTTTGGGTGAGCGAGCGAAACACTATCAGTCAATTGAAAATTGGGGATATTGTTTAATGTGTGTGGCCGTATGCATGCCACTTCTGTACTTTAGCCCTGGTATTTTTGTGTTAGTTCGGGAGTCGACCCCGTCTTAAACTTCACTAAACCGAATCCTCTGGTTCATTGACCTTTACCCGTATCATTCAAGGAAGTGGAATAATTTACACTTTGAACTCTTTTGCGGGTGCAGTTAAAACTTACAAAACGTAGCAGAGTTCATTTTCTATTTGAATTAGTGGCGGTGGTAAGTTAACACGCTATTTGTCGTACCCTACGCTACAGTGTTGTTCTTACTTGAAAATTAATTGTCCAATAGTCTAACCACAAAGGTAAGTAATGTGTTGGTATGTCCAGTGAGCAAGTGTGTGTGAAAGTGGTGTGCGTTACAGCTACTGCCTAGCTAAAGAATAGCACAAAGTAAATTACTAATAAAAATATATTAGCTGCCTCTACAGATTTTTCAGCTACTACTGCATGTCTTAATGTAAGGTAATTCCTTAAAAATGATTGTGGTCTTTTTTTTCTTCTTTTTTTTGTTTGTTATGTTTTCCTTTTTAAAGTCAAACTGTTGCGGCAATTCATTACTATGCCATAGAAACCCCTTTACCATACATAGTTACGTAATTTAAAACTCAACCGTTTTTAGTAGTTGGATTGTTAGAGTTAAAATTAATTGTATAACAATACTGTAGTTTTATGTAACTAACCAGGGAGGCTCACTTGCCATTTGTGCTCAAGCACACCACTAGTCTAACACAGCGTCAGGAAGTGTGGCCTCCTAACGACACTTTATAAAATATCACCATGAGTTACACAGCTATGCCTGCCCCTCGCCACTATACAGTCCAGTACAATTGCTCCCAGCTCAGCCCCTCCCCTCCTGTTGCAGAGTTGTGCCTCACTTCCCCCAAAACTCAGATCATCTTACTTGCTCACTTACAGGCAAAGAATACCAAGATGCCCTCAACAATTCTAAGCAACCTATACCTCACATTTTAACATCCCCTTAACACTGGAGTCAATACCTCACGTTTTTAACATCCCCTTACCACAGGAGTGGTGTCCATGTTGTTTGCATGCTCAGTCTTGACCTTCATCTCAGCTGCAGTCCTCATGACTGGCTTCTCCTCCGGGACATCCATTGGTGACTCCTCCCTTGCCCTCGCCTCAGGCACTTCACTACGGCCATTCTCACCCTTTACCACTACCGCCTGGTTCTGGGAGACACCCCCCACACAAGTTTCCATGGTAATAACATCACAGAATAGAATAACACAAAACAATATCAACTACTAGAAGGTTACAACACCCAAGGTGGCTTAACACATACACACACTTATCTGCACATGCACACACATACACACAAACATCTGCACACACATACACACAAATATCTGCACACGTATACACACAAATATCTGCACACGCATACACACGAATATCTTCACACGTACACACATACTCACCATAGGACCAGCATCCTCACTATCACTTTCAGATATCATAGGTTTCTTCTAAAAAATAAGAAAGAAAGGCAACTATTGTTAATTTCCATTGTGCACTGAGTCTTTGCAATCACTCATACAGTGATATCCCCTTACCTTAGCTGGAGATATGACTTCCTTCTTCACAACCGGCGGCTTCCCTCCATCACCATGGGAACGAGAGTGCGAATGAGAATGCTTGTGCTTGTGCTTCTTCGTCTTTTTCCTAAGAATAAAGTCTTCCTCATCATCACAATCATAACCATCATTATCACAATCATCGTCATTATCATCACCATCATCACCTCAGGAGTCAGCACACTCAAACACACACCCACAATGGATATCTCCATCATCCGCTAACTAGGACCAGACTAATTACCCACTGCCCACAAACTGCTGGTAGGTGGCAATGGAGACCACAAGTAAAGGAGCCCACCACCACCACCACACTCAATGGTTTCATTAAGTGATATTAAATGTATTCACGACATGTCCTGTCCATCATCACTATGACAATAAATAGGAGATGCTAACATTTAATTATTCTGGCCTAATCACGTGTTATTACTCAGTACAGCTAACTCTGAAAAAATAAATAGCAAGAGTTGTGCCAACTGAGTATGTAAATGTGTGCGTATATGTGACTGGCTGTAGGAAAAAAAAAAGATTGTTATGACAAAATATAATTTCATGTGTTAATTCAGTAGTTCTAGCAAGACAAAGGCATTGACCAACAGTTCTTTAACTATAAACATCTCCACGGGTTACATAAATGCACAGAAAACCACACGGTGGGTTTCATCGCAAAAAATTTAAAAGTTTTATAAGTGCTTTCTTTCTGTGCACAGAATGCTATACTAATACAATGAGAATTTCCTGGAAAAGAGCAACACTTGTGGGCAGTGTCTTAGAGCAGGGAGATACTGCCTTATTGCTTGTCCAAGACTTTACAAGAAAGTTGGTAAGCTTCTAGAATATTAGTACTATATAAGTAAGCTAGAATTGGTATTGTAGCTATTTTTTTCCTTCGGCCATTTTATGTTCTTAAGCTTTCACGAGTATTGTCATACAAACAATTCACTCTCAATGCAGCTGGATGCCATTAGAACAGTTGACCGCCATAATTAAAACTCTTTCTTTTAATAGCTTTCACCCAAATATGTCGAAAAATTAATCTTCGACAAAAAAATTTGTTTTTAAAAAATAACGTAAATTGATTTACAGTGTGATTACGCAATTTTAACTTATTGTCACAATGATCGATCTTCTCAAAGCCGGTCACACGCATAAGGTGTGGTTATCTTTGCTGCAAAACTAAGAAAGATTAAGCGCCAAAGGTGCAAACCCTCAGCGCTACTATACACTAGCTAGCTATTACAGAATCATCTCAGACCAAAAGAATAATTTATTGGCTACTCTAATCAGACATCAATATAGCTCGAGCAATGAAAACAGTAGGTGTAAACGCTGTTTTCATAAGAGAAGCTAAACAGGCCAGAGACACTCACTAGTATATATTTTCAACGTCCACTTCCAGCACTTCGTTAACTTCCCCGCATAAGCACACTACCATGGGTAGCAAGAAATTATTTGCTCACATGATTGCGAAATGATGATAGGGGGCATTACCCACAAAAGCCAGTACCTACGCAGAGCTGACAGCTTTGAGTTCTCTCAAAAAATCAGCCCAAAATTTAAAAAAAAAGTAGCACAATAAAAGGTCTTAAATCGTACATGATTGCGAAATGATGATTGGGGGCATTACCCACAAAAGGCATTACCCACAAAAGCCAGTACCTACGCAGAGCTGACAGCTTTGAGTTTTCTCAAAAATCAGCCCAAATTTAAAAAAAGTAGCACAATAAAAGGTCTTAAATCGTTTTTCTGAGTAAATTCATACTTAAATAAACTGTTAACCGTCAGTAATCTCCAAAATCAGAGCGTGACAGACAGACAGACTAACAGACATGCGTACCGAGGGTTAATTACTGAGTAAATATGGAGCTTGTCACACCAAACTCTGATGATTCTGCAACCAGAAGCTATGTACCAAGCCCAGCATAAACTACTAACATCATACAGTAATGAAGTAATACAAACAGAAGTCTCACTTGACCTGAGGACCTACAAGGTGAAAGGTGTTTAGAAAGTGATTGAACCAGCAAAGCTCAGTCAGACTCAACTAAGTTAATTGAATTTAGCAGATGCCACTTTAAAATACTCGGAAAAGGGTCTCCAGATAGTGATGAAAGCCAGAAAAATAAAGAAAGTATTACTCAGCAACTTAAATTATTGTATTATTAAATACACATAATGGAGATAAAAATGATAACAATAACCATAAAAAAAAAATAATAATAAATAAAAAAAAAAAAATAAGCCAATATTGTTAATTAAAAGCTTAACCTGACGTTATGACTTCTAGCTGAATTCCTCTTGACCACTGAAGAGGACTTCGGCAAGAAGTCCTCTCATCAGGTTAAGTTTTAATATTGGCTGTTAGAATGAGAACAATTGGCTATTACTATTACATTAAAGTTCAGAAATAACTGATAACAGCAGGATTAAGATAGTCCACTGCTACTTCCCATTAGCCATACTTTACCATACACTGAAAGTGAGTCCAACACTTGAGCTACCCATTCCTGACCTACAACCACTTACTCAGAGTGATGGTGGTGATGACAAGACTTGTGCTTCTTCGTCGGAGGAGCTGCGGGGGACAATACACAGGTGTCAACATGTGATAGATATTCTTATAAACGTGCACCACAGAGTGCTCCATGAAATTCTAATTCCAAGTAAAATATTTTGTTTTATAGAAGTTAACCCTAATGGAGATCTTCCTTCACCATTGCTGCCACCTCACTTTGTGCATATAAATTAGACAATAAAAAAAAAAAAAAAGGCAACTGAAGAGGAAAGCTTTGCTTACTTTCAGACAGACCCTATGCACATGGAACAACAGAATATTATAAATAATAATTTCAAACTATCACAAATATAACTTACTTGATTGGATTCCATTCTTGATTTACACCCAAATCTAAAGAAACATTTAAAATTTAATTTAGTAACTTGGTTAAATAAGTTGTTTTTTTAACCAATTCTTCTTATAGCAACACCACATGAAGATTAAAAGCAAACCACATATTCCAGACATACCCATCAGTCCGATATCATCACACACCATAATGGCGGACGCGGGGAGAAGAACCACTACCACACGGTCGTACCCGTTTCAAAACACCACACAACCTACCAGGGACACCATACCAACTCGCTTACCCAGATAACAAAGTTTCAAATTTTACTCCCGAAAATGACTAAGTGCCCAAATCCGTCCTGAGACTAAGTCCTCACAGTCGGCAAGAGTAAAAAAAAAAACTAAGTCCTAGATCAGCCTCGGGTCTATAGTGTGGATCGGCTTGTAAGGCAAAAAATGGCTAAGTGTCAAGAATTTGCAGGAAGTTTACCCACCGGAAACCGCAAACAAACCACGGAACTCCGGCCTCTCTGCCTTCTTTTCATGCACAATAATATGCGATGCTTGCTCTGTGGCTTGAATTTCCCGCTTTCCTCCGGAGACTTCATTACACACGCACACACATCATTACACGCACACACATCATTACACGCACACACATCATTATACGCACACACATCAATACATGTACTCACTGAATCGGTGCGGTAAGTATCGTTTAGTAGGCGCGCACATCTAGAAAGTACAGTGGAGACACAAACGGAGGGCGGGGGTTTCAGCCCCACACTTTTTATGCTATAAAAGTAAAAGTTGCTGATTTGTGACAGTTTAACCCCCCTCCTTTCTAGCTCGCTGTCTCCCCTTGTTCTTCTGGGGTGTTATGGTGCGTTGTTGCTCACTCAGCATCTCATCTCTGCCGCCTGTGAATACAATCAACACAATTTTAACATTGTAGTCATGGTGTTCAGTGTTTAATTAGAATTCGCTCAGAGCTCGGCTGCTGGTAATGTGATATTCACTTTATTTATGCCCACTCCTAAAGATCTCTGACACACTTCCCACAGGCAATCAATACTGATCTGTGTTTGATGTTTTAACTCTAACCGAAAGCTACACTTTAATCCCCCCCCCCCCCCCCCCCCTCCCATCTCTCTCTCAGCCTTACACACTTGATCCTGTCACTCTAGATAGCTGCTTCATTTTTTTTGTTAAGCCTGTGGCTTGATCATATAGCTAGTGTGTTGGGTTAGCTTGGAATAGACATTTTGAGAAGATGTCAGGATATAGTGGTATTGAGATGTCCATGGAGTGCAAAAGCTGTTCTACTGGCAGTTTACTCATCACTCTCACCTATCATTAGCTACCATCATTAGCTACCATCATTAGCTGCCATCAATTTACTATAAAGTAGCTAAGGGAAGATAGCTAACATCAAAATGGTGATAAGTATTAATAATTCAATCTGAGACTGCACGATTGTTTAGTAAAGAATTGTAATGTATACCTTAAGATCCGCCTCTCTTGTCTATTCTTGGTTGGGTTTGATGCACTCACTGCTGTGATACATTCTTGATCATGTTAGTTGAAAAATTGTTATTTTGGCCATGGGAGCAGTAGATTTGATGGTGGTTCTTACAACTTGTCTATCTCTGTAAGTTTGCTCTCTCTAATTAACCCTCAGCGCGCATGCGCCCGGAGGGTTACAGTAGTCATCCTGTCTGTGTGTCATTCAGTCATTCATTCATTCATTCATTCATTCATTCATTCAACAAAGGATCTCGAAGACGACGGCCTTCCAGGCTCTGAAACGATGTAGAGATAGAGAAATTTACAAAGTAAGTCCCTTTAATGTGCTTAGAATTTTTTGTTTCGACTTAGTTTTCAAGAAAAAGCTAGTCGATTGTAGCCGTTCGTCGTACGATCGTTGTGCTACTGCGCTACCAGTAACGCACCTTTACCGCACGTTATAATCACGTGAGCTGAAAATTGCAGCTAGAGAATGGCGGGTTGGCTTGTAGTACTACTGCAGTTGCAATTGTCGCACTTCATGCGTGTAAGGGGGCTCTAGAGTCGAGTTATATACCGTTGAGCTGATCTATTTTAACCTAGAGGCGTTCCCTTCGCTCTGTTGTTTGCTTCTTTCTTTGTATCGCCGTAAGTAGTAACTGTCTGTGTCTAAATGCTAAAGGTTTGAAATAATTTTTTAACAGAAGTTCGCTTCTACTGCTGATCTCTGGTGGACATACGCTGAGGGTTCGCACCTCCTGGTGCTTCATTTGAATAGTGTTTGCTAAATATGTACAATTATTTTTAGTTGTGTTCAACGTGCCTTCAGTAAGACTGATGGCTCTGAAACATGCATTTATAGCTGTTTGTGGGTCAGTACAGTTCTTATCGAAAATATCAAATAGGAGATGGACAACTGAAATGATTTTAGGAATTCTTGTCACTTCTGAATAATGTAAAAGCTAATAACAGGGGTGGATCCTGTTCTAGCAACAGACAGGGGACCTAATATATTTAGGTCAAAACTTCTGAAATTTATTAAATATTAATGATTGATTGTACATGATTTGGATATTAATTTATGAGTGAAGAGCATGTGGTTGTCCTGGAAACTGTAATGCTTTGCTTGTATTGGTACATTCATCGCAGCGATACAACCTCTTCAATAAACTTTGTTGGGATGGGCACTCCTAGTCCAGATATCCATAGCTAGTAAACTAATAATATAAGATATCCATAGCTAGTAAACTAATAATATAAGATATCCATAGCTAGTAAACTAATAATATGCTACAAATGTCTCGCAGTATCTAATCTAGTCCACAGACTCCCAAGGAAAATTTACAACCTAGATATTACTACACTGCTGTACAATAAGTCCCTTCACCAGGGAACAGGTTGGGTATGTGGGGATATACTTGCAACTAGTTGGATGTACCTCCAGCTTTTCTGGCAACTGCTATAATACACACAGCTTTGCACATGCCCCCACAGGTTCAGAAACACCCACTCTTTCAAACAATTTCACTTTTATCCGTCTGTCTTTGCATCCTTGAAAATTGGTGTCACTGTTCATTCGATCCATTTTTGATGACTGTTTGTCATCATTCTATTCTACAAATCAGAGAAAAAGTTCTTCCCTGCAGCGTCATCCACTAGTTTATACAACTCCAGTTTTCTCTGACTACAATCAACAGATGGCAACTCTCTCCTATAGTGGGTCATTATCAGAATCATAATGAATGAACTACCACTGGGTAATTATCCATCACACCACACACACATACCTATATACTTACGCACATGCACACACGGTAATGTAAATATCTTGATTAAGACTGGCACTGCTAAAGACATGCCTTTAAAGCAGTGTTAACAACACTTTAATAATACTGAAACCTATTTTCTGAAGAAAGGGCAGGAAAGCTAGAATATGAGCCTACTGTCACTGACCTGGGCAAACAAAGTTTTCCCAGCACACAGTAGTTATAATTTGTTGTGATGACAGTGACATAAACAAAAGCAATAAACAAATATTAATATTTATTCCGTAAACGATGCCACAGTAGATGAAAGGACATTTTTGGGTCTCTTTGTCTCAAACTAACACAAAAAGGATTGAAGTCTGCTCTCTGAATCTGCTCAAGGAACTTCTCACAAGGAACCTGATAACAACAATGATAACAACAATGATAACAACAAACAACAATGATTGCAAAAAAACAAAACAATGATAATAAAAACAACAACAACAAACAACAATGACAACAAAACAAATAATTACAGCAAACAACAATAACCTCTACAAAACAATAACCACAACAAAACAATAAAACGTGTGGGTAAGAGACTTTCAACAACACTTACACTTGGAAGTAGAATACTTTTAGTGGAGGAGCGAAGATGAGGAGCTTGGGATCTTGCCTGAACAACATCAAATAATAGCAGGGTTTCATACAGAGGGAGAGAGGGAGGGAGGAGGGGGCGGAGGGGCTGGTTCTGGGATCCTCACTAGCCAAAGTCAATTAATTCCCCCTCCTACCCAAGATTAAATTTTATTCGAAGTAAGATAATAAAATCTTGCATATGACCCAACACTGATCATTGTGGAGTATACATTCTCATATAGGCAGGTGCATCAAAGTAATATGGGTTTAAAAAACAGGTGTGGCTAAGTACGCATGATATCTCCCACCCCAAAATTAAATAACTAAAAAATGGTAACATTTTTTTGCTACCTTCTGAAGATGGACATACGCCAGACTTGCCAGATCATACACTGCATCCTTCAATGGCTTCTCTACTTTCTGCCGAATCACATCTTCTTGGGAAGAACCATGCTAATGTGTAATCATGAAATAGAGTAATTAAACGTTGACACCTAATGTAATGACATCTGTCTCCCCCATGCAGTAGCAGTGATTGATCCTCCAAAATGATACAAACACTCACTGCATGGGAGGCTGTAGGATGACTTCACTAGATTCACTAATGCTTCCAATTTTTAACCAGAGAAAGAATAAAATATAATTATTGATGATACTTACTAGCACACACAAGCATGTGTACACGTCACTCCGTGCACACCTCACTCCGTGCACACCTCACTTCATTCATGCACACGTCACTCTGTGCACACCTCACTCCGTGCACACGTCACTCCTTGCACACGTAACTCCGTGCACACGTCACTCCGTGCACACGTCACTCCGTGCACACCTCACTCCGTGCACACCTCACTCCGTGCACACCTCACTCCGTGCACACCTCATTTCGTGCACACGTCACTCCGTGCACGCGTCACTCCGTGCACACGTCACTCCGTGCACATGTCACTCACATGCACACACAGACATAATTTTACCCGCATGAGCACTTCCATCGGGAGCACGACCTGCCGTTTGGCTGCGTAGTAAGGAACAGAGCGCAGGAGAGTGACTATGCCTTCAGCCTTACCAATATGGCTGGCCGCATGGTCTGAATACACGTTCCGAACATCTAAGACAACACAACCACCTCAATTAACAAGAATAACAACAACAACAACAACAAATTTATCAAGTCCATAAATATTTTAGGCCTGCCATTAATTTTGTCAATCCTTAGTCTTTGAAGAAATTTCAATTATTTCCAAGTGAAGATATTAAAGTTCAATCAAGGCAATATTAACAGACGATCGAAATTAGTGACATTAATGTTGGCATATGAAGTAACTAACTAGACACTGCACAGGTATTAGAAGTGATGGACTATAATGTGCATGTGTGTATGTATGTATGTAAACCTCATTTGCTGGACCAGACACCATGGCTACTGTCATCACTAGGAACAGGTATGATTGGATTCTCATCAATTTTACTGGAGTTTAAAGTACAAGAGAAAGAGTTTACTGAAACAATAGCTCTCCGTAAGTATCAATTCAACTTTTCTCGCCAATGTTGATATCCAACACTATTAAAAAAAAACAAAAAACAGAAAAGCTGCTGCATACTGTCTAATTTAAGGTAGCAACAATGAGAATATTATAGAGAATAGAGCAAGAGGGGTGTGGTAACTGATCGTGAGCGACTACAGTATGAGGGCGGCGGCTGATTGATCGTATGTGGGAGGATGTAATCATTACGTATGTACGCATAACTATTCCTTCGTGCAATGTTATTGCTAGAGGAGCTTGTACATTATACAACCTAGATCTACTGCGAGCTAGCTGGCACGCTTCCATTGTCCTCGCAGAAGACACAAACACACTTACTCGCGGCCTCTAGGCTCAGGTAGAGAAGAGAAGAGAACGTATGTTCACAGTACGTCTCCATCTCTGTGGTTGTCAAATGATACTTGTGTGTCGTCATGGCTTTCTCCTGGAAAGAGGTGGAAGGGGGCGTGGCATGCATACACACACTCAATCAAGTATGAACACACTTCTAGAGACATCTTACTCTGGCATCCAGGAGTCTTGTTAGCCACATCTTGGATATACGTTGACTTTTTTCAAGAGCCTGAACAAGAGAAAGTCACACACACACACACACACACACACACATTTACTCGACTGTGTCCTTGATGAAGTACATTTAGTGTAGTTTCGTGTAGCCAAACCCTTTATCACCCTTTACCTGTTACACTGGTAAAGGGTGGTAAAGGGTCTGGCTACGTGAGACTACATTTAGTGCAGGCAATAAACTGTCAGCAACCAACAACAATGACATTCCATTGCAGACAATATGTCACTACATTGCAATAAATTGTAACAAATAGATGCAGTGCATTAGAGTAGAGACATGTTCGATTGGAGTAATTACACTTTAATTGACTTGCCCCTAATAATGGGAAGTTGTCCACCAACTCAATCTTTACCCACTTGGTCAGCATTGTAGTCCAGATCTACAGTAGAATCTCTGAACTGAGAACAATTTAGGAGCAGTCTTTTCAGTTCATAAATCAGAGGTTGCTTGCTTTAAGAGGTGAAATAAAATATGGTTTAGTATGTTTATTTTCACGTGAATTGTGTAAAGATTAATGCAACTTCTGCAATAGAAAAGGTATTGCTTACGAAATCTTGCTTCTTAGTTCCACAGCACCAATTCATGATGCTCAAAACTCTGTTTAATCTCTTTCAAACCATCTCCATTGTGTTTTCTAATTGAACTGAGTTCAACTAGATTCACTGCACTATCAAGCATATGACTAGCCTCATTCTGTTGCATTAAAGAAAAGTCTTCAAATGGGATCCCCCCCCCAGTATTTCTATTAACTCTAAAGTATTTGAACGGGTACAGAATTACTGGATATCGTAAACCATTTATCTGGTCTCCTTTGTTGCATGCATATACAGTATGTAGTCCAGACTATTACTGAAACAGCTCAGGCAATAGAAACCTGACACTATTCTGGTATACAGTGGAACCTCTGATAGTGAACTGATGGCAAACCACCTTTATCTAGTGAAAATTCTGCAATAGAAAATGTATTGCTTATAAACGATGCCATTTTTTTAATACTTTATACCACAGAGTGCCTCCCCTGTCAGCCAATAAACTCACCAAAGCCAGTGCAATGGCCACAGGCTGTTCAGGAGGACTTCCCTGTAGGGCACAATCACAGAGGGGGGAAACCAAGTCAGTGACAAGCCATACCCATGTTGCCACACCTACCTTGAAGACCCGGTCCAAAGTCTCCTTCCAGAACTGCATCCGCATGAGTCCCACCCTCTCCTCACTGACTACATCCTGGATCAACGCCACCTCCACGTTGAATGCCCTCAGGGCGAACACCGCGTTCCTGGCGGCCTTGGGCAGCAACAGAGCGCACAAGTAGTGCTCATAGTCGTGCTTCCTGGTTGGAACAGGTCAAGGTTTGAATCGTTACATTTAAAAGTGGGTGTGGTTTCATAAGGGATTAAGGTGTGAGATTGGATAATGATTAGTGTGAGCTAGTGAGAAGGTATAAAGGAAGAAGCAGCCTCCAGTAGATTATCACTGACCAATACAATGGGCATAGTAATTGGCATCAATGTAATCAACATATTTTATTACCTTTTCTATAGTGTATTTTGATAACAATATGTAAAATGTAGTTAGTGTAGAGATTACTGTACTCATTATTTAAAAAAAAAAAAGACTTTTGCTCAAAATTAAGTGCAAGATTAACTTGACCGAAAAATGGTATTAAATTCTTTTCACTCACTTGACTAGCTCCAAGCAGTAATTGTTGGCATGCGCACTGGCCTTTGAAGATGCGTATCTCCGAAACATATTCTGCTCCAATAAGTAGACAGCATTCTTCAATCTCAGAAGCATACTTAATAGTAGAGGTATGGTACGAATCGTCAGCGATATGATTTTTGAAAGTGGGTGGGGCTCTACACCGGGCTTGCAAATAAAATTGGAAAGAATCGAAACTCTAGGAGCAAAAGAGGCGGGGCTGTACCCCTGGATTTTCAGTGGTGGTCATGGAGAAAAGCGTCGGGGAGTCGAACGTTCAGGACAGAGAAAAACTGGCGTCTGATGCCTTGAAAGTATTACTGAGGCAGAGCAAAGCAGTCTACAATAAAGTACTAGAAAGTCCCGTCATCAGCGGGTTCTCAGGCTGGGATTCGGTCCAGCCGCGCGCCGTCTACGACTTCACCCCTCCGCCACCCAAACTCACCCCTCACAAAAAGGCTTATCAGCGACTCCCCAGAAGTCTGAGGCACAAGCCAGCAACAGCGCCGCCTTTCACCAGCTACATGAGCGGAGAACTGGACGAGAACTACTCGTATGTATACACTCCAGGACTAAGCAAAAGGTGTAGAAAAGAATTAGCTGAAAATGGGAAGAACCCTACAGCACACTTAACCTCTTACTCAACGCTGCCTTCTCACCCGTATCTGCCACACCCCTCACTGCCGCACCCTCCTGTGGTCTATCCCTCCAGCGCAGCTCCAGTACAGACGACTGCACATAATGCACCCAAGCTGTTCTCAACGGTGTACCTTGACCCCAACATCTCCCAACCTCCAGCTCTGAAGCAGAAAGAGGCACACCTTCAGTCTGAGCTGGCCAAGGTGGTGAGAATGCAGATGAAGCCAGAGCTGCTGGTGGAGCAGATTATCATCGAGAACAGACTGAGAGCTCTCGGAGGCGGGATGCAATCTCGTAGCAACCAATTTCTTAACCTGGAAGGGATTGGTGTAGATCCTAGGATGATTCCCAATCTAGACAAAGGGCCACCATTGCCAGGAAGGAAAAGTGCTGTACTAAGCAAGAGTGCGCCTTCTCTTCTTCCTCTAAACTTTTCTCAAATCAATCCCCAGCAAGCACCCAAACCTCCATCGAAGATTAAGCCTAAGAAGAAATCCAAACCACCTTTGCTGGATTGGTGCACACTGCATAACCCAGACAGTGCACTTTCACCCGGCAGCTCTCTGCAGAGGACTAGCGGAGCCATCATAGCTTCAGCAAGGAAAGAAGTGTCTGCCATGAACAACAGCATGCTCATCAAGGCACAGTCTTCTTCTCCCAAAACTGCCAAAGGAACTGTCGGTGGATCTCGGCCGCCACCCACTTATAATGTGGGCGACGGCTTCCTGCCACACCCACCTGGTTTCAGACTGCCCAGCCTTGCTTCACACCCCCTGGGTTCTAGGGACCATGCGGCTAATAAGGTGCGAAACACTGGACAAACTAAACTACGAATCACATGATTGCACATCAATAATCCTATTAGCACTTTTATCATCATAACCATTTCCATTTCTTTTCTTTTTTTTAATACTCAATAATATCTGAAGCCAATTATTAATCAGTTATAAGCACCGAAATTTTTTTAGCACTCAATCAACAGATTCTGAGAGTTGACACCTCTGCTAAGTAGCAGATTCTGCCACTGACTACGACCATTGCAAATTATACATCAGAAATTGCTCTACTATTCCATGACTCTGAAAAATATTAGAATTCATTGTGTCAGTATTGTAATATTTTAAGCTGAATAATAATTTAAGACAAAAAATAAAATGAAATAAATATGCAAATAAAATGAATCATATGAACAAACAAACACACAAACAATGAAGATTGAAACAAACAGTGAAAGATTGGGGCAACTATTACTCAGAAGACAGGGAATACATACACAGGAACAGAGAGCCAAGGTGAGCACTTGAAGGTGTGGTACTAGAGAACCTGGAAAAACACAGCAATTGAGATGAAAGATGACAAGCATGGCTATAAATGAGCTCTGTGAACAGTCAGGGGGTGTGGTCAGGAAGTGTTGGTCACATGAGGTCATGGGTTGCCAGGGAAGTGAATGTCCAGTACTCCCCTGTTCTGAACAGGATCAATGTGAAGTGATTGTCACCCGAACAGAACCAACCATGCTCATTAGTCTTCCACGACACAGGGGCATCCTCGAACCCCCACACACTGACAGCAGCCCAAGGCAAGTTTTCTTCTTTGTCCAAGCATTCCCTGCCAGGGAAGATATCACAGAGGTCATAGGTCACCAACTAATATTCACATGTCATAAATTATGTCAGAGTTCAGAGTGCAGTCACTGGAATGCTGTGAATTCTACAGAATGAATGCCAGGGTGGTAACTACAAGCAGCTGCTTCAGCACTGAAGTATTAAGCAGCCACTGAAACGTAAGTACATTCACCATTTAATGTCACACAACCTGCTGTCACCACATTCATTACTCCATCCTATGTGCTACTAATATATACCCCATGTAAGCCTTGTATATACATACATAGATAATACATGCATACATACATATGTACTTACATACAAATATACATACACACAATGGCTAACTGTCTACCCACGTCCATTTCTCTTTCCTTGCCCACCAAACCCCTCAAGATGTGCTCACCACTAGTAATACCCATTGACTCACTTCACACATCCCACCATCTTCCAGATCTGACCCGATGTAATGCACTAGTAATACTCATTGACTCACTTCACACATCCCACCATCTTCCAGATCTGACCCGATGTAATGAGACCAGTCCAGCGTCCTCTAGCTCCATGCTCACAATGTACGTGAGGTTCCGGCACACTAAAGGTTGTAACATAATCACCAGGAGCTCCCCCGTCATACACATCCAGTCCACAAGCCACACCTCCAAGCCATGTGTAGAGTTCCCGTGCACTACAGCACACTTCCGTGCCACTGTCGTCATAGCAACCATCAGGATGTCCACCGTCCACAACAGGAAGTGAGAAGTTGGTAAGGGTCTCGCTATCAAACTTGCACGCATCCACCTCAGCATGAAAATCAGCAGCAAACTGACTCTGAGAATCTGAAGCAAGTGTGTTCATGTGATGTGTGTGAGTATGTACATGTTCATATTTGTGAGTGTGCAAAATAAGAAACAATGAAACGATGAACCAAAGAGAATTGTTATTAGCTTATTATGACGACCACTTACCCAATCTGTACCCTGACGACCACTTACCCAATCTGTCCCCAGACAATATGAACTTGGCTTGAAGTTGTGGCATGTCCTTCAAGTGAGCCATAGTCCTCTCGTAGCCTGGCCTCCCTGGCTTGAAGGAGTTTGCCATTAGGTCTATGGCCACTACTGAAGAAGAAGGGAGGGAAAAAAAGAAAGAAAAAAAAAAGCACAGCTCCTTATAATACCTTTTAGCAATACATGGCACAGTGAATTATAATTATTGTTTTTTCTTTTTCTTGGGGGGGGGGGGGGGGGGGGCAGGTAGAAGGCGGAGTGGTTCTATCACTGAGCCTACTCAGTAGCAACTTTACCTACAAGTCCTCTTAAACAGTAACCATGCACGGCCAATATCCATTTTTTTTTATAAATTCACAACGGAAATTCAACTTCAGTAGCTCCAGGAAGAGGACTCCAGCAGCAAGCAGTCAAAGTGCTGGGGTATAAAGAGAAATACAGCTACTGCAGATATCACTGGTAAAGATGAGAATTACTGAATCATTGTGATTCACTCCTTCTCGGCTGAAACAATAGCAGTTTTCTCAGCTAACTATAATCCACCACAAATCATGGGTAGAAGAAAGGCAGAGAAGCAGGAAACCACAAGGGTGACTGATGGAACTACTTTAATGAAGGAGTCTGGAAAAAAGCAAAGGAAAAATCTTAGTTGTCACTGGGATTCAAACCCAGGGCCACTGGCTTTAGCCACCAGTGCTCTAACCACTGAGCTATGACAACCCTTGACTTCCAAGACTCTCACATTTTTCCTTTATACTGTTGAGTAGTACCGCTTGCTGCAGTCTCATACTCAACAGACCACCAATTATGTGCTGTCAGAACACCTTTTCGGTGTCGACCGGAAACACCTCCCCCTCCGGAGAGGAGCCATAATTAAAAAGGCTTTAACATCACAATTATCAAGTTCTGACCCTTCATAAAAACCTAAAAGAGTTTTTATGAATGGTCAGAACTTGATAATTGTTACTTTAATGAAGAAGTGAAAGAAAATACACAGAAAGGACTGAGCTACTGAGGAGCAGGAGAGATAGACAGAGGAGAAGGGAATCAATAAATTAAAGAGGAATAAGAAAAACTGGTATGGCTCAGAAAGAAGTAGAGCAGGAGAGGGAAAGGCGAATTAAAAAATACCTTTTGTTACTGCACTCCTAATTTGCAGAAGTTAGTACATCAAGTGCCACTGTGTGGCAGGATATTTAAGTTTTAATTTAAGTCGAAACTTTGGGTATGTGTATTTATTGAACTACAAGTGAACACTCTTTCCCAACTCAGTTCAGCGACCCAGTGATTAGTTTCATAGAGTGGGGATGGGCAGGGCAAGGCATAGGGGAGGGAAAAAAGAAAAAAAAGAAAAAAAAGAAAAAAAAAGCTTCTGTCTCAGGTTGTTGGGATTGCCTTATAATAAACCTATTGTATCCTCATCTTACTTTCTTTTCTTTTTTTTTCTCCGCCTTTTTTTTTCTAGTCAACTATAATGCAGGTTGAACTTAACGGTTTACCCCATTTAGGTAATAATAACACTTTACCAACTCTGATCAGCTCATGAACTATTCATGAATACACATACTGTCAACGTCTGTCACCGTGGTCATCGTCGGTCACCATAGTCAATGTCGGTCACCGTGGTCATCATCGTTGACACACAAGCATATTAATATCAAGGAAACTACTATTATTAAGCTGCTGCTAAGCTTCTTGCAACATCTCCAAAAGTGATCATTTAGTGTTCGATAAGGAAACTAAAGGTAACACGTAAGAACAATAAAGAAATCCTTCCATGAAACAGAACAAAAAAATTCAATATGGCTATAATTTATATCCTATAATTTGTTGACTTACAAAAGCGATGTTTTTGGTATTTGGAGTTCGTTCCCTGAAGACCAAGTTCCTCAAATGTGTCTTTGTTAACAGAAAGAATTAGTTTACCTGAAGAAGACATTACAAGTACAAAATATCAAAAATACTGTAAATACACACACACCAGTTGGAAGTACTGCGAACACATTGTGGATATCAACTCTCCTCTCCAGACTCAGACCCACCACCTTGCTTTCTGCAGTTCTGGCAAAGTAGCTATTGAGAACTGAAGGTTGTAGAAAATGTGAGAGTGGAAGACACTTAGAACGGAAGTAGGTAAGCTCACACATGGAAGACAAAGAAGTCGGTAGGGTTGCCTTACGTGGAATGAATATCTCAACCTACACGTTATATAGGGGAATGTGTTACGAAAAATAAAGCTGGACCATTT
>WLWD01004937.1_pt1 | contig 19301 bp, 9 predicted proteins | sample 6712731 | NCBI WGS metagenome assembly WLWD01 (sample SAMN12718690, study PRJNA576275) | sponge metagenome | isolation source: marine sponge | host: Mycale hentscheli | place: New Zealand: South Island, Marlborough, Capsize Point | collected 2014-11-01
AACGTAGATAAAATAGCAGCACATTTTTACGAGCAAGGCAAAGCTGATGCTGTTAAAAATGTTGTTAATAGTTCTAAAAATTTAAGTGATGCAAAAGCTAGGCCATCTAATAGTGGTGATGTGTTTTTAAATGGCTTTAAAGTTAGAGCAATTAGCGGCGCTGATTCTACAAAACTAAAAATAAAAACTAAAAAATTTAACTAAAAAAATTATTTATTATGAGTTTAACTCCTCAATTTGGAAGTTTGATTCCAAGTCAAAAGCAAGAACTTTTGAATTCAAACTACCTAAAATTTAACGATGGTGCTGCAGCTGGCGATACTGATACTTTTGCACAGCAGTATTTACCTGAAATTTACGAACAAGAAGTAGAGCGTTACGGAAACCGTATCTGGATTCTTACGTATGGTTGGTGCTGAAATGCCAATGACATCTGATCAAGTTATTTGGTCTGAGCAAAATAGACTACATATTTCTTACGAAGGATGTACTCTTCCTTCTGTTACTACTATTAATCTTCAAGTAAATGGTGGAACTATTCAAAATGTTATCTCTCCAAGAGCTACTATTGTTGTTTTAGATCCAGCCACTGGACTTGAAGCTAAGTGTTTAGTTACAGATTCTAATATTGGAACTGGTATTTTAACTGTAAAACCTTACAACGCGCTTGATCTTACAGGCTTTACTACTTCAGGACTAAAAGTTTTTGTATATGGTTCTGAATACGTGAAAGGTGGTAAAATTGATGCTGCAACTGCTGGTGGTGCAAACACTGGAACTCAGTACGTAAGTGTTGATCCTCAATTTACACAATATTCTAACTCACCAATTATACTTAAAAGCCAGTACGTAGTATCTGGATCTGATATGGCACAAATTGGATGGGTAGAAGTTGCAACTGAAGATGGAACATCTGGATATTTATGGTACTTAAAAGCTGAATCTGAAACAAGATTACGTTTTGAAGATTACTTAGAAATGTCAATGATAGAAGGTGAAAAAGTTGGAGGTACATCAGGTATTACTGCTGCTGAAGGAAAAGGTACTGAAGGTTTATTCGCTGCTATAGAAGATCGTGGTAACGTAAACGTTGGTTTTACTGCTGCTGCTGGTCTTAATGCTTTTGATGATATCTTGAAAAACCTAGACACTCAAGGAGCTATTGAAGAAAATATGTTATTCTTAAAGAGACAAACTGCTCTTGATTTTGATGACATGCTTGCTGGCTTATCTGCAGGTGCTGACGGTGGTACTGCTTATGGATTGTTTGAAAACTCTGAAGAAATGGCATTGAACTTAGGGTTCAGCGGTTTCCGTAGAGGATCTTACGATTTCTATAAAACTGATTGGAAATACTTAAACGATGCTTCAACTCGTGGCGCTATTGATGGAATTGCTTCTATCGAAGGTGTTTTAATACCTGCTGGAACTTCTACAGTATACGATCAAATTTTAGGAACTAATATTCGTCGTCCATTCTTACACGTACGATACAGAGCTTCACAAGCTGATGATCGTCGTATGAAGTCATGGTTGACTGGTTCTGCTGGTGGCGCGTTTACTTCAACTCTTGATGCTATGGAAGTTAACTTCCTATCTGAAAGATGTTTAGTAACTCAAGCTGCTAACAACTTTGTACTATTCAAAGGAATCTAATAATGATTCAAACTTAATAATATCCCCGTCTTCGGGCGGGGTATTATTTTTATAACTATTTAATTTTATTATATTATGGCTAAAAAAGCTAAAGCAGTAGAAACTGTTGAGGTTGCACCTCAAGAAACTGTTGTAATTGAAGCACCAGTAAAAACACAACCAAAACCAACTAAACCAAGTTGGGAAATTAAAGATAGAATTTATTATTTAAAAGGTAATAAATCACCGTTAACTTTAACAATACCAAGTAGACACACTTCTAAACATTCTTTATTATATTTTGACAAAGAATCTGGTGTTCAAAAAGAAATTAGATATGCTACTAATCAAAGCTCGCCTTTAGTTCAAGACCAAAAAGGAGAAGTTACATTAGGTCATATTACGTTTAAAGATGGAGACTTAAAAGTTCCAAAAGAAAAACAAAACTTACAAAAGTTACTATCATTATATCACCCTTTAAAAGGTAGACTATATGAAGAATTTAGCGCTGTAGAAGAAGCTACAGATCAATTAGATATATTAGATCTTCAAGTTGACGCAATGAACGCGGCTAGAAACATAGATATAGATCATGGCGAAGCTATATTGAGAGTTGAGTTAGGTTCTAAAGTTTCTTCAATGAGCTCTAAAGAAATAAAAAGAGATCTAATGCTATTCGCTAGAAATAATCCACAATTATTTATTCAACTAGCTAATGACGATAATGTTCAGTTAAGAAACATTGCTATTAGAGCTGCTGAAGCAGGTGTTATAGTACTGTCTCAAGATCAAAGAACATTTACATGGGGTTCAAATGGTAGAAAACTAATGAACGTACCTTTTGATGAAAATCCTTATTCAGCCTTTGCTGCTTTTCTTAAAACAGACGAAGGTGTTGAAATCTATAAATCTATAGATAAAAAACTATAAAAACAAGTGATACTATAATATAGGCGGTTTCGGCCGCCTTTTTAGTATTTATATAAAAATATAAAATGGCAGTAAACGTAAACACAGTATACACAACAATCTTGTACATATTAAACAAAGAGCAAAGAGGTTATGTAACACCTTCTGAGTTTAACAGTATTGCTGATTTAGTACAAAAAGAAATATTTAATTCTTACTTTCCAAACGGAAACCAACAGAATAGAAAAAACCAAAACAACTCTGAAAACGACACAGAGTTTTTTAATATGTCTAAAGATGTAGAATATAAGTTATTTCCTTTTAAAAAAGATATAACACTTACATATGATGTCGCTAATAATTCTTTTTATAATGCAACCTCTTCAAGCATATATAAAATAGGTGAAGTTGTAGTAACTTACGATGGTCAACCTAAATACGAGTCAATAGCTCAATTATCTGACAAAAGAGATTTTGAAAAAATAACAAGGTCAAAGCTTACAACTCCAACTAAACAATATCCACTTTTTATAACTACAAACGCGACCCCTACTTCTTTAACTAATAGGCTAGCTTTAAAAGTATCTCCTTGGACATCTTCAACTTCTGGAAATGTTGTGGCTAGTTGTTTATTAAATCCAACTTCTCCAAACTGGAATTTTACAGTTGGTTCTGTTGGTCAATATATATATTCAGCAAATAATTCAGTAGATTTTCAATTAGATATATCAGAGCAAACAAACTTAATAATCAACATATTAAAGTATTTTGGTGTTATTATAAATGATCCTACTATAATTCAAGTAGCTGAACAAGAAAATCAAGCGGTTCAAATAAACGAAAAATCTTAAATAAATGAGTGCAGAAACTAACCAACAATATTATCAAGGCGCTCAGCCTTTCTTAGTCACTGACGTAGCTGGCCAAAGTTCTTTCGTAACTACTTTTAATACAGATTTAGTTTTTGGATCATATGATAATACAGAAACAAATTACGCTTTAAATAACTTTAAGTTATACACTAGCTCCACTGGTTTGCCAGGAAGCTTTACAGAGTACACTAGTGAATATGAAGTAAGTAATAATACAGTATACATAGGCACAAAAGCTATACCGGTTTTATTACCTCAAAACACTTTTGTAGTTGTTCAGTTAAAAACACTTAGCGGTGGTAACTATGGAAATCAAGATGCCATCGGTGATACTGTAGAAGAAAACTATGGCGGTTATAGTTATATAACTTTAAATGATACTATAGACAACTTTATGGTTGGTTATGTTGGCGATGGTAAAATAATACAAAAAGCTAAAAAATCTGACGTATTGTTTTTTGCTAAAAGATCTTTGCAGGAATTTAGTTATGATACTTTAAAAAGTATACACTCTCAAGAATTAACTGTACCTGCTAGTCTTAGCATTGTTATGCCTGAAGATTACGTAAACTATGTAAATATATCTTGGATAGATAGTGCTGGCGTAAAAAGACCTTTATTTCCCACTAACAATTTAACTATATCACCGTATAATAACCCAGTTCAAGATGCGGCCGGAGTTCCGGTTCAAGACAACTTTGGTGAAAATATAGAAGGCACTTCTATAACAGAAGAGAGGTTTAAAAAGTTAAACACACAGTTTTTAAGCAATAATTTTAATTTAGATGAGTGGGCATATTTCAGTGAAGCTTACGGTTACAATGGAAATTGGAACTTAGGACAGTTTTACGGTACAGATCCTCAATATTCTAACATGAATGGTTATTTTATGATGAACGAAAGAGAAGGTAAGATATCTTTTTCTAGTAATTTAGCCGATAGAATTATTGTGTTAGAATACATATCTGACGGCTTAGCTCACGATATAGACACTAAAGTTCCTAAGCTTGCAGAAGAAGCTCTATATGCTTCTATATTACATTACATCGTATCTACTAGAGCAAATCAACCAGAGTATTTGGTGCAAAGATTAAGAAGAGATAAAAGCTCTAAACTAAGAAATGCTAAAATTAGATTATCTAACATTAAACTTACTGAAATAGTTCAAGTTATGCGAGGTAAATCTAAATGGATAAAACACTAAAATTAAATGGCAGAAGTTAAAAATAGTTTTCTAAAATCCAAGATGAATAAAGATCTTGATGATAGATTAGTGCCTAATGGTGAATACAGAGACGCTGTTAATGTTTCTATAAATAAATCTCAAGGAGATGGTTCAGCTGAGGGAAACGTTGGAACAATTCAAAATGTTTTAGGTAATGAAAAAATTGCTGATTTTTCTTCTATTATACCTGGAAATTTAAAAGGTTTAAACGTTATAGGTGTATTACCAGATGATAATACTAATACTATTTTTGCTTTTTTAACAAACAATACGTTGCAGCCATATGTACCCACTGGAGCCGTAGGCGAAGCTAGTTCCTATCCAAACGATCAAGATAGCGACGACATTGGAGCCACAATTATAGGTGGTGGAACAGGTTACACATCTGATACAAATGTAACAACTACATCTTTAGGTGGGGTTGGAACTGGAATGAGGTTAACTACAACCGCTGTAGCTGGTATTATAACTAATGTTGTTATAACAAATCCAGGTAGTGGTTATGTAGTTGGAGATCAAATTCAAATAAACGGAGGCGATAACAACGCTAGTATACAGGTATCAACTGTAGAAGGACCTATAACTATAACTAACCAAGGCGCTGGATATACATCTCCAATAGTTGGAACTGTTAGTTATGTTTCTGGTAGTAGTAATGGGAAAGAAATGACTGTCTCTGCTATTGTTAGTGGAGGTCAAATAACTTTTCTTAGAATAACAAACTTTGGTGGAGGTTATGAAGTTGGAGATGTTTTATCAGTAGATGGTGGTACAACTTCTTGTGAGTTTACGATAGATTCTTTATTACCTTCGTATAGCGCTATTGTTTCTTTAAATCCTAATATATCTAGTAGCTTTAAAATAATAGCCGAAGGTTCTTGGCTTAATTTCTCTACTCAAGCGTCTATAACTGGTGTTAATATAATAGAACAACTTTTATTTTTTACAGATAATAGAAATCAACCTAGAAAAGTAAACGTAAATAGAAATCCTGGTTACTACACTACAGAAGATCAAATCTCTGTAGCTAAATACTATCCTTATCAGTCCATAGAATTATATAGACCTAGCCAAGCAGAGGCGAACTTAACTACTACACCTGTTTCAGCTACAACAGACGCTATTAATAATAGTCAAATAATAACACTAGCAACTACGTCTGGAACTTTGACACAGACGCTAGGTATTATTGGTGCTGGTGTTTTACCTGGAACTTTTGTTACAGAAATAAATTGGCCGACAAGCGTAACTGTTAATCAACCTCAAACATTAACCGCTGGCACAGCTATAGAATTTGTTCAAGCTGAGTCATCTATGCAAGATGCCGTTAATGAATTTCTACCTAGTTTTGCAGACTCTAAAGTTGTAGGTCTTCCAGCACCAACACCAACTAGCTTTACAGTTGCTAAAGTCGGGTATAATGGAACCACTGATATAATAGGTCATACCATATATATAGAAGATTCAAATGGAGATTTTGACTCAACAGGTGGAGTTGTTTCGTCTGTTGTTGAAAATGCAAACTCTTTTGATATAACGTGTACCACTACTACACCTACTCTAAGCGCTACAGATAAAGTTCGCTTTGCTATAGCTAATCCATACTATGATGTAGATTTCGCAAGTAACTCAAGTATTGACTTTTTATCTGATAAATTTGTTAGATTTTCGTATAGATATAAACTAGACGACGGTGAATATTCTTTAATTGCTCCTTTTACACAGCCCTGTTTTATACCAAAGCAAGATGGTTATTTTTTAGATAGACTTGTTGGTGAAAAATCTGGAGGCGATGATAATGATATAAGCGACGAGCAAAATACATATAAGAGTACAGAAGTTTCTTTTATGGAAAATAAGGCTAATAAAATATATTTAAATATTCCTTTGCCTTGTAAAGCTAATGACTTAACTTCAGAGTATAAAATAACAGAATTAGAAATATTATACAAAGAATCTGACAAAACAGCTATTAAAGTTGTAGAAACTATACCTGTAGCAAACAACATAACAGGTAATCAGTTCAATTATGAATATGAATATGGTTCTAAAGCGCCATTCAAAACTTTACCAGAAAAAGAAACAACAAGAGTTTTTGATAAAGTTCCAGTAAAAGCATTAAGCCAAGAAGTTTCTAGCAATAGAATTATATATGGTAATTACCAAGATAAACATACTCCACCTAGTTTTTTAGACTTTACTTTAGGTGCATCGCCTAAAAATGATACTTTTTTCATATCTGATAATAACGTAGACTCTAAAACTAGTGTAGTAGAGTATCCAAATTCTACTTTAAAACAAAATAGAGATTTTGAAGTAGGAGTTGTTCTAGCTGATAGATTTGGTAGACAATCGACTATATTATTTTCTAAACAAAGTCTATATAGTTTTAACCCTTTTTTAGCGTCTAGTATATATTCACCTTATAGAGGACCTAATGAAAATGCTCCAATAGGTGGTACTAGAAACTTTGACGGAAACTCATTAAAAATACAGTTTAATGATTTTATACAAAGCACTAAAAACGATTTACTAGGAACACCTGGTTTATACAACGGAGACGCATCGTCATCTAATTATAATCCACTAGGCTGGTATTCTTTTAAAGTTGTAGTAAAACAACAACAGCAAGAATATTACAATGCTTATATTCCGTCTGCTATGGCTTGCTACCCAATACTGCAAGATAGAGAAAAAGAGTTAGAAGTTACATCTCATATTATATTAACAAATGATAATATAAATAAAATACCTAGAGATTTAACAGAAGTTGGTCCAGCTCAAAGAGACTTTAGAAGTAGTGTCAGATTATTTGGCAGGGTTACATCTAGTTCAGACGGAGTTTACGAATCAAGTGGAGTTAATGCTTTTAACACAACTAATGAAATATTTTATCCTTCAAAAACGGCTGACATAGCTTCTAATGTTGCAACTATAAAAGATTTATTCGATTACGAGCAATTTGATACGCTTGTTACTGGAGCTAATCCTGGATATTTATTTTATAATTTTGATTATGTTGGTGGCACTACAAGTTCTTTTCCAGACTCAAGTTCTTTAGTAGCTAGAATAACCACGCAGAAAAAATTTGGTGTTCAGATAGATGCGTCAGGAACATATGAAGCCCAATATCAAGGATTGCCAGCTTTAAATGTTTACGAGGTAGAACCAGTGGTATCTGTTTTAGATATATACTACGAGACTTCAACTAGCGGTACTATAGAAGATTTAAACAAAGCTATAGATGAGGGTGGAGCACCTAATCAGTTTTATAGTATAAAAGGTGGTGCTAATCTTATGACAGAAGGTTTGGCCGCTGGATCTTATATAACTGAGGAATTTAGACCAGTTAAATTAGATGGAACACCTATACTACCTATCGCTGATAATACATGTGTTTTTACTCAAGATGATAGTATAATAACTATAGATGAAAACGGTGTTGTTATAGATTCAAATCCTGATGGAATTCCTTTTACAGATATATTTGAAATAGTAGACAATAGTATAGATCCTACTATAACACTAGGCAGTTTCAGAATAAGACTTAAAAAACCTGCAGGTAATGATGCTCCAGGTCTAGTATACTTAGGACCTCCAGGTAGCCCTAAAAATGACTTTATATTTAATCTTGTTTTTGGAAATACAAATGCCGGAACAGATGTTATAATACCTTTAGTTAGAGATGTAGAGAATATTCCACCAGCACTTTCACCTGCGCCTTTAGGTGTTTTTGTGAACAAAACAGGAACATCATTATGCGGCACAGCGGTTACGAGTGGTGAAACTGAATTTGTAGGCACTTCAATATCAACTGATTATTTATCAACTACTGGAGCTATTGGAGATACTAGAGAAATAGCTAGTATAACCGCAGTCAATGGATCTTCAACTGTTGATTTACGAAAAGTTGATTTAGATTTTGAAATAGTAAGTGTGTTCAATATGCCTTCATACTCTACAGGAGGCGGCGAATGGGTTGAAATACAAGAAAACCAAATAAATTCTTATTTCACATTAAGCACGCCAGAGCAAAACACAGGTGGCACATCAGTTGATAGATTTTTAATAGCCGAAAGTAATGTTGTAACAATGGTTCCTTATCAGGTTCAAATTAGAGCTTATGATGGAGCTGGTCAAAGCGCGTATTGTTACGCTACTTTTGTTTTTAGAGATGATCCAGAAATAGTATGGGACGGTCAAACTTCTATAATAGGTTTTTGTCCAACTTACCCAGTAAGTGCTACAGTTTTTAATTCAAATCCAATCAATTATGGACAACAATTTTTTTTAACACCAGAACCATCAGAAGTATATCAAGAAGAGGCTTATATGGTTATTTGGAGTGGTTCTTTTGCTTCTCCATCTAACGCTGCTAAAATGCAAGTTATATTAGATAGAATTGCAGGTACTTATACGGGCGAAGTTACTATTAAATGTAGAATAAATGCTACAGACCCTAACACTGGTCAACCTTTTTCGCAAATTTTTGATGAACAAGATTTTACTGGTTTTGGAAATATACCACAAACTAATACTTATGATTTAAATGATTATATATTTAATCAAGGATATTCTAGCAATTATACAATAACATTACAGATAATTGCAGACGTTATCCTGCCGCAAACAGCTACAGCAAAAGTTCAGATTAGATTTTGTGATCCTAGTTAATAGTAAAATTTAATAAAAAAAAGTAATAATATATATGGCAGCTATAATTGAAGTAAAATACTTTAACAGTTTTGTTTTAAAGAAATCTGCAACCGCAGCTTCAACTACCACAAAACCAGTGTGGAATGGATCTTTCGGCATACCAGAATCGATAGGTGGTTTTCCTGCTTACGACGATGTTAGCAATCCTATAGACTCGGACACAAGTTGGTTTGTAGAAGAAGCTAGAATTAGAGGCGGTTATAACAATACTTCTACAGATTACGGTGTAAGAGCATATTTAGTAGAAGAAGAACCTAATGCTAACTTTAGGTTAAACTCTATGATATACTCGGGTATATATAACTCTAGAACAGGTGTAAATCAAACTAATGTATTTAGTGTTAGCGAAAATATAACAAAAAGCTTAGACCCAGCAAATGGCTCTATACAAAAGCTTTATGCTGAAGATACTAACTTAATTATATTTCAAGAATCTAAAGTTAGTAGAGCATTGATAGATAAAGATGCAATATATTCAGCCGAGGGCGGTGGTTTGCCTGTTAGTTCTTTTACAACTGTGATTGGACAAATAGTACCATATAATGGAAATTACGGCATTGGTAATCACCCTGAAAGTTTTGCTGTCTATGGTTATAATAAATATTTTGTAGACTCATATCAAAACAGCGTCATGAGATTAGGCGCTGACGGTTTGACAGAAATATCAGCTACTGGCATGAGATCTTTCTTTAGAAATAAAATAGTAAGTGTTGATTCTGTTAATTTTGGTAAAGGAAAAATACTAGGAGGCTTTGATATATACAATAAAGATTACATTGTTTCTATACAACCTTCTAGTCCAAATATTTCTTACAACACTTTGTCTTACGATGAATCTGCTAGAGGCTGGATAAGTAGGTACTCCTACGAGCCAAGTCAATCTTTTAGCTTAAAAAATAATCATTACACAACATTTGGAGATGGCTTGTATTTGCATAACTCTACAAACGTTCCTTATAACCAATTTTACAACACAAGCAATGCTTCTGAAGTAACATTTGTTTTTAATCCAAGACCTGGAAACTCTAAGGTGTTTAATACAATATCTTACGAAGGCACAAACGGTTGGCAGGTTGATTCTTTTGTTTCAGATGAAACAGGACCAAGTTCTTCAAACATTATAAATCCTTATGTTTTTGATAAAACAAATAACGTACTGAGTTATACTGAAGGGGCTTATGATTCTGATGTGCCTCCAAACACAGGCGCTTCGGCAACGGTTCAACCTATATTTAGAGTAGGTTTTGATAGAAAAGAAAATAAATATTGTGCAAATGTAGTTAATAACACACCGGTTTCTGAAGGTGAAATAGTTTTTGGAAATCAAATATCTGGTATAAAAGGTTATTATGCTGTAGTTAAAATGTCTACAGATGCAGTTACCGAGCCAGGTAGATATAAAGAGTTATTTATGGTAGGATCAAATTATACATTTTCAAATGGATATTAAAATTAAAAATATAAAATTATGCCAATAACAGGAGCAGTAATAGGTGCAGGTACCAAGATAATTGGTAGCTTGTTTGGCGGATCAAAAGCTAAAGCTGCCGCTAGAGCAGCTGAAGCGGAAAGACGCAGGCTTCAAGGTCAACTTAGAAGTTTAGAAAAAAACAGACAAGAGATTGTTAACCCGTACGCGGGCGTTACTAGTTTAGCAGGTATGGCCACAGATTTGTCTGACCAAATATCTAATCCATTTGCAAACTTAAGTGTTGCTACTCAAGCAGCTGAAATGCAAATAGAACAAGCTGATATATCTTTAGCTAATACATTAGATACATTAAGAGCTACTGGCGCAGGCGCTGGTGGTGCAACTGCTTTAGCTAATGCAGCTTTAAAAAGCAAACAAGGCGTTTCTGCTAGTATTGAATCTCAAGAAGCTCAAAATGAAAAACTAAGAGCACAAGGTGAACAAGCTATGGAAACTGCTCAAGTTGCTCAACAAGCAAGACTGCAGGACATACAAATATCTGAAGGTGGTAGAGCTCAAATGGCTCAAGCGCAAGGTAAAACTATTGAAATGCAAATGACAGAAAATAGAGAGCAAGATCAAATTAACTATGTTAGAGGTCAATTAGAAGCTGCTAGACAAGATCAAGCTAAAGCACAAGCTGATGCAACATCTGCAACCATGGGTGCTATTGGAGGTCTTGGTCAATTAGCTGCTGGTTCAGGAATTTTTGGTGATGGTTCATAAATATTAAAAAATGGAAAACAAAAATATAATTAACAACCTTACTATAAAGCAAATAAACCAAAGCGATGCGCTTGGTTTTAGTAGAGATTTTATATCAAAAGGTCACGATGTTAATTTTGATCTTTTAGGTAAAGCATTTGCTAACACGGCTAAAACTTACGCTAAATTAAAAATAGCTATAGAAAACAACACGTGTGAATCAGACAACTGTGTATATGAGGTTAATCAACTAAAGATGCTAGAGCAAGCTCCTCAAGCTTCTTTAGATTTTTTATCTTTGCTTTTATCACAACTTCAAATAACTGAAAGTCAAAGCTTTGATCCTAACAATAATTTTGAATACACCGTAGCTAATTGCATACTTAATGAAAAGCCTGGTTTTTCTAAGTCAGATGGTTACGACGTTTATTTAGATTTATTACAAGATGGTTCGCAACAGATATCATTTTACGGACCAATGTTTGAATATCCACTTATAATCAATAGCGTGTCGTTACAGGCGTTAAGTAATGTTGGTACAACTATAGTTGCGTCAACACCTGATATACCATCAGAGATGATGTCTCTGCTTACTAAGATTGGTTTATTTACAGGTGAAAGTATTTCAGAAAACGGACAGTTATCTCCAACCGCTCAAATATCAGAAGAGTTTGTGCTTAAGAATCCTGATGGTAGTTTTGACTATGAGATTATAGACATTGGCAATGGAAAAGGTAGAAACATACTAAAGTATGATATGGATAAAATTGAAAGAAAATCTAGTCCATTTATATCTGCTGAAGTTGCTGGTTTACTTAACTTAGAACAAGAGGCTATAGCAGCTTGGAACGTTTATTTATCTGAAGGTAAATACTGGTCTTACACTGAAGACTTGCCTTTATATCCTGACAAACAAAAAGAGTTTGAGAAAAAATACAAAGATTACTTTATGAATAACTACCTTAAGCAATTTGTAGAAAATCAATTACCTGCAAATCCACAAGACGCTGCTATTTTTGATTTACAAGAAGCTAAAATGGCTAAAGCACAACAATTCATCGAAGCTAATAACCTATAAATTTAATTAAATGCAACTAGTAGAATACGTAAATTCTTTATTTGAACAAGGTCTATCTGGGGAAGAAGTACTTTCTAAAACCCAAGAGTGGAAAAAGAAAAATAACTACGGCGCTTCTGAGCAGCCTAGTGTTTTAAAAGAAGATTTAAAACCTAAAGAAGAAGCAAAGATAGACGATGTTGCGGCCAACAAGGATGCAACTGTAACATCGACCTCAAGTGCGTCCAAAGCGATAGAAGAAATAACTGGTCAATCAAAATTTGGAACTGGACCATCAGCGTTACCAGATCCTAAGCAAAGTTTTGATTTAGTAGGAAGAACAGCAGATCAAATTGCAGGTATAACACCTATATTTCAAGGTGTTGATTTAAATCCAGGTGAAATAAAAACAGCTAATAAGTTTGATTATAAATACGAGATAGGCGAAGATAAGCAACCTATTTTTTATGCTAAGAAAGAAGGCGCGCAAGACTGGGATAATGTAACAGCCAATAAAGCTAAGAATCCAGGAGCTGAGCTAGGTGTTGCTGAAGAGTTGGGTTTTAATGTTGGTGATTTTGATAGGGAAAAAGAATTAAAGCGTAAAAAAATAAAAAAAGATTTTAATATAGGCAATTTACTTACTATAGAAAAAAATAAAGATGAAGCAGTTCTTTTTGATGCTAGCAATATAAAAGGTTTAACAAAAGACGGTGAAATGCTAACAACTGAAGAGTTGTTTTTTAAAAATAAAGCAAAACCATCTCGATACGCAGATTCTTTTGTTGATGAAAATTTCGAAGAAAAAGAAATTGAAAAACAAAGCAAAACACCCTTAGAGTCTAAGGTAAAAGATTTTATAGTATCTAAAGAACTAAACAAAGATAACAAATACAATCAATTTAAAGATAAAGATTACTCTGGAAAATATGTTCAAGACTTAGGCCCTGATATTTATAAAAAAATATTTGATGAAGATTTTAGTCCAGATAAAATAAATAACTTTACATCATCTGATGAGTTTTTAGGATTTTTACAAGAAAAAGGTTACATGCAGGACTACATAGATACAGTTTATGGTCCTGGTTTAACTTTAGCCGAAGGTGATGATATTCAAAATTTTAAAATAGGAAAGCAAAGAAAGTTAGACAGTTATTTTAAGTTATACACCCAAGAAGCTAATAGCAAGTATACTAATCAGGTTTTACTTTCTTATATATTAAAAAATAAACAAAAGTTTAAAAACGTAAAAAGTTTAAGCGAAGCGTATGGTTTAGCTAAGAAGTATTTTGAAAAAGAATACGGTCAGTCTACATTCGAAGCTGTTAGTTATAACGATTACAATTCTTATAGGGAAGAACAATTTCCAGAACTAGTATCAGCTGAAAAAAAATTGCAAGCAGATAGAAAGGCCAAGTCAGAAGAATTAATAAAAGAAGGTTCTTCAGAAGGTTTATTACAAGATGGCTTCAATAAGTTTTATGATGGTGTAATATCTAGAGCCAAAGAGCAAGCATATGAGCTTAGGGAGGCGTTAGGTTTTGATATGGGTTATGCTGCAATATTAGATGCTGAAGAAAATATAAAAAAATCATCTAAAGACGTTAGATACGGCTACATAGAGGGTAAAAAAGCAGAAGTAGATAGTATAGAATACATAAAAGATTCAAATGGAAGCATATACAATGTAACTAATAAAGTTGCTTTTATACCATCAAATGCTCAAGAGTTTGAAAAAGTAAATAAAGCTATTGAAAATAGTGATCAAACAGGTTTTTCTTTTAGTGCCGCGGGTTCTACAGAGCAATTTCTAGCAACAAGCGGTACAATGCTTTTTGATATTGCTTCTATATACGGTCTTGGAAAATTTACAAAAGCAACTAAGATTGGCAAAATAGCAAATGCTATTAAAATACCTAAAGCTTCTTTTGATACAATGTCTTATTATACGTTCGCGGGATATGTTTCCTCTAAAAAGAATATATACAATGAACTAATTAATAAAGGTGTAAACGAAACAGAAGCTAAAGAAATAGCAGAAGAAGGCGCTAGGGTGGCTGGTCTTTGGACAGGCGCAACTAGTTTGATAGCGCCAGTTCCTTCATACTTAAAGCAACTTGATAAAATACTGGGAAATAGATCTATACTGCAAAGCGCTATAAAAGGTTATAAAAAAAATGGACCAACTGGTTTTTTTAACAACTTTAAAGAAACTTTAAAAAACATAAAAATAACCAAAGACGGTGTTATTAAAACTGGTATAGCTGGTACACAAGAGTTCGCTCAAGAACAAGTTCAGCAGTACGGTGAAATAACAGGTGTTAACGCATATGTTAATAGACTGTTAGGTAAAGATGTTTTAAACGAGACTTACAGTAGACAAGACTTTGTAAACACAGGCATAGTATCATTTGCTTCTGGTAGTGCCTTTGCTAATTTAAATATAACTGGATTTAAACCATCGGCTGCTCAACAATTAAATAATCTTTATTTGTTAGGAAAAGACACCACACAAACTCAAAAGCTTTTAAATGAAATGGTTGCTGAAGGTAAAGCAACTCAACAAGAAGCTGGAAAAGTTATGTCTGGTATAAGATCTGTTAAAAATCAAATGTCTAGAATACCAGCTAGCGTAAGTGCAGAGACAAAGTTAGAGTCAGCTAGAATACAACAAGACATCGCAGACCTTCAAGCTAAAAAAAGTAGAACTGACGAAGTTTACCACGCTTCTATAGATTCTCAAATAGATGCTAAGAAAAAAGAACTAGCTGAAGTAGTTAAGCCTGAGTTAGAAAAAGCAGCTGCTAGAAAAGGCGCTAAAATAGCAGCTGGGCAACTAGGTTCTTCATTTGAAAACTTTACAAGTCAAGATTCTATAGACAAAAGATCAGAAGAATTAAAAAACGAAGGTTTTAATATTCAAGAGTCTACAGGTTATGGTATGGCTTTAGTAAATGACAAAACCGGTAAAAAAGTTATATTAATAAACGATCAAGTTGCGGCCGAAGACAACGTTTACACAACTGATCAACACGAGGTTTTACATCCGTTTTGGGAAGCTGCATTAAAAGCTAATCCTGAAGCTACAATAACTCTAGGTAAAGCACTCATAGCTGAGATAGTTAACAATAAAGATATAACTGGAGGTTTCCAGTTTATGTCAAGATTTCAAGAATATCTTACTGATGAAACTTATCCAGCAGAAAACACATGGGAAGAAGTTATACCGCTTGTAAGTGAAGCTCTTAGCAATGGAGATATACAATATAATCCAAAAAAAGAGGCTTGGTGGAAAAATTTAGGTACTAAGATTACAAACTTTTTAAAAGGTAACAAAGAACAACCATTAAATCTAGAATTTAATACTGGTAAAGATGTATTTGATTTTATTAGAGGTTACAACGAAACTATAGAAGCTGGAAAAGGATTAACTGAGCAGCAATTAGAAGTAGCTAAAAAAGGAGCTAAAGGTAAATTAATTGAAGGAGAGTTAGATATAGAAGGCTTAGGCGCTGAATTTGTAGAAGCTTTTGAAGGTGAAATGAGAGATGAAACAGCTCAAGATATAGCTAAAGAAAGTAAAAGAATTGAAGACTCTCAAGAGGTTCAAAGACTTTACGATGATCAAGGTGTTTCGGCTGCTTTTGATATTATACAGAAATTTAAACCAATTACAAGTAGAATTGTAGAATCAAGAAGTCAAGCACCTAACTTTGATAGACAACTATTAACAGATGAAATAGAGACTGGACCAAGAGGTATACTTGATTTAATATCGGAGTATAAACCAGAATCAGGCGTGCCATTAGCTGCTTATATTAATAAGTTCTTACCAGCTAGAGCTATAGAAGCTTCTAAAAGAGTTTTAGGTGAAGAGTTTACAACAGATGTAACCGAGGCTAAAGGTGTTACTGCTGAAGAAACTACTGAAGTAGAAACTAAAGAAAAACCATTAGCCAAAAAGCCTACAGAAACAGTTGAGTTTTCGCAGACACAAGTAGAAAAAATAGGTGCTAAAGATAAAGCTGAAGTTGAAACTAGAATAACAGAAGCTACTAACGAAGCTTTTAAAGGTCAAGATATTAAAACTTTTGGTCAAACTAGAAACGTTCCAAAGGCTGTAGCAGATATATACGCTGGTATGTTTGGTTTAAATCCTCAAACTATAACTGATAAAACTAGAAACTATCAGAAAACAGATGCTGAAGGATTAACAACTGCTAAACAGTTTTTACTTAAAAACGCTAATAACGATTTTGCTAGACTACCTAAAACTAAAGATGGTTTTGGTAAAGGCACTTTCTTACCTAGAAACGTTATGAACGCTTTGTATACTGATGGTAAACTTACAGGTACTCTAAAAGACTATATGGACCTTATTAGACAAAAGCCTGTTAAACCAATATATAGAGATGCTGTAGGTCAAACTATACGTGGTTTATTGAACTTGCATATTAGAAACCGCATGTTTGAAGATTTAGTACCTACAACACCCGAAAGACTTCGTGGTGGCGCTAAGTTTAGTAAAAGACTTTTAGAGCAAGAGAATATAAAGCCAGGTGTAGTTAATAAGTTTTTAAAAGCTACTAGCTCTAATGAATTTACTAATATATTAAAAACAAAGCTACAAGACGAAGATGTTAAATCTCCTTGGCTAGAAACTGCAAATGAGTATTTTAAAGAAAATCCTATAGGTGAAATTCCAGCCAGTGCTAGAAGAAAAATATTTAAAGAAATATCTTTAATGTACTCAATGGGACGCAGAGGTGAAGTTGCTGTCAAAAGAGAAGTTACAAATAAAGGCGTAAATAAAGCTATAGACGTTATAAATGAAAGCTTATATAAGGACTTAACTTTTGGCTATAGCTACGATACTATAGATTTAATCTTTGGAGATAAAACCAATGTGCCGTCTCAGGGTACTTTAGAAGGCATAAACGACGCTAGACTAGGTCTTAAATTATTAGTTGATGATCTTTATTCTAAAGGTTATACTGCCAATGAGATTAAATCTTTTCTAGGTGGTGCATTTGTAACGCCAGCTGGCTTGGGTCAATACAGAGGAGGTACTGAGCCTAATTCTATAGTTTTAGATGAGGCTAATTTAGGTGAATTTAAAGGTGGTTCAAGAGGTTCTATAACTAGAGATGTTACGGATTTTAATAAAAACTTCATAAAAGGCCTAGACAAAGGTAGCAAAGTTTCCATATCAGGAGACACGTATACTAAGAATTATTGGACAAACCCAAAGTCCGTTTACAATAGGTTAACGCCGGATAAACAGTTTGATTTTTTAGAAAATTTATATAAAAAAGGAAAAGAAAACAAAAAAGAATTATCAGATGTTATAAAATCTATTGAATCTTTAAAAGTTGATGACGCTACTAAGAGATGGTTAACTAGAGGTTTATTCGCAGACATGTCTGCTTTAGGAAAAAGATCTTCTACAGTTAGATACGTATTGACTGATTCTAAAGGAAATATACTTAGCTTTAAACAATTAGAAAAGTTAGGCTTAAATAGAGCTAAAGGTGATAAAGGTGTTTTTGAGCACACAAAGCCAGCTAATAGAGTAGCTGTTGCGGCTTATGCTTATGTAAAAACTGGAGATCCTAAGTTGTTAAAAGAATTTGAAAACGAATTAACTAACTTTGACTCTGCTTTAATAAGCGAATCAATGGACGATTCCTTAAGAGATTTAAAGCTACAATCTAAGATGGGACTAGACTATAAGTCTACAGATAGTCCCATGGTTACTAGGTACAAAGAAATGATATCTAGTTTAGCTGAAAAAGGCGTGTTTTTTTATGACTTTAAAACTAAAAAACAAATAACCCCTCTTGAAGCTTTAAGCGATGGGTTAGTTGAAATAGACAGTGATGATATTAAGCCTATTAAAGAATACAAAAAAGAGGTTGAATTAGAATCAAGGCTAGCACCTGACAAAGCAAAAGCTTCTAAACGCATGAACGAGCTAATGCCTAGCGAAATAAAGTATGATAAACCTATTTCAGTGCAAATGGGTGTTGATGCTTTAGCTAAGTCAGATAAAGCTTTAAATAACGCTAGAAGACCAGATGCTTCTATTAAGAAGATCAGAGTGTTTGACTTTGATGACACACTAGCTAGATCAAAAAGCAAAGTATTATATACAGTGCCAAACGTTGAAGGTGGATTTAGCGAAGGTTCTACAAAGCTAAAAGCTATATTTATGGTTGGTGGTCCTGGCGCTGGTAAAACAAATGTTGGCAAAGGTTTAGAGCTTGGCAGACGCGGTTACAAAGTAGTTAATCAAGATATAGCATTAGAAGCTATGAAAGAAGAAGCTGGATTACCAGCTAAAGAATCTGATTATACTGCAGAGCAAAGATCTACAAGATCTAAACTCGGTGCTGCCGCTAGAAAAGCTGCTGTAGCTAAGTTTGATAAATACGCCGCTACAGGCAATGGCATGGTTATAGATGGTACAGGAGCTTCTTACAATGCTACTACTAAGAAAATAAAAGCTTTAGAAGATCAAGGTTTTGAAGTACACATGGTTGTAGCTACAACGCCACTTGAAACAGCTATTGAAAGAAATAAAGCTAGAACAGAGAGATCACTACCTGATTTTGTAGTTAAGAAAACTTACGATCAAGTACAAGAAAGTTTAAAAAAATATAAAGAAGACTTTGGTGATCGCTTATACGAAATAAATACAGAGACTATAGA
>WLWD01003448.1_pt1 | contig 19288 bp, 13 predicted proteins | sample 6712731 | NCBI WGS metagenome assembly WLWD01 (sample SAMN12718690, study PRJNA576275) | sponge metagenome | isolation source: marine sponge | host: Mycale hentscheli | place: New Zealand: South Island, Marlborough, Capsize Point | collected 2014-11-01
GCAGTGGTGGTGGTGATGGTGATGGTATCACAGGTTGGAGTATTCATTGGGTAAGGTTCAATAGCAGTGGTGGTGGTGATGGTGTTGGTAGCACAGGTTGGAGTATTCATTGGGTAAGCAGTGGTGGTGGTGATGGTAGCACAGGTTAGAGTATTCATTGGGTAAGGTTCACTAGTAGTGGTGGTGGTGATGGTGTTGGTAGCACAGGTTGGAGTATTCATTGGGTAAGGTTCAATAGCAGTGGTGGTGGTGATGGTGTTGGTAGCACAGGTTGTAGTATTCAATGGGTAAGGTAAACATTCATCTGGCATTGTGCTCTTAGCTTTTACCATTTGCTGTAGCTATAAAAAGAACAAAGCTGGATGTAAGGAAGCTAAACCACCATGTAACCAGCCAGAACCTGAAACTGTTACCAGTAGTACTGATTTATAATGGACTATTTTTTAAGTGTTGCAGTATATGAACAAATTTGTCTTTGTATTGTGACTCTGTCAGTATATGACCATTACTATTCTTGTATGCAATTATAGAAAGAAAAAAAAAACTTAATAATTTTTATTCAAAAATAACAAAAGACATAAATCCACAATGTTTAAATTTGAAATATGGGATATAATACATAAATCATAAATTCAATGAGTGTTTTCAAATGTATGTCCCTGTAGTATTGATTGAATTCAATCCACAGCAATTCTATAACAAAAACAATACAATAATTCAAATGCTACTATAATAACAATATTCTTACCGGAGCTGTTGCTTTAATTTATCTGCCACTTGTCTACAATAGTCCACTTGAGACAATACAGTAACAAACTCCTCGAGGGCAGTAGGTCTAGTTGATAAGACTGTACGAATGCTACTCAGAAGGTTCCTTGTCTTCTCTATATCAATCCAGTTCTGACGTTGAAGGAGCTGGTCATACATGTCAGGAGATATGAGTCCAATACTATAGCAGTGATCAGCTACTGTCATAACACAAGGCTTCACTGAGAGGACCAAGTCAGGATACACACTCAGAAATATACTCAAGCTATTGCCACCTAACAATTAAATATTTGTAATGATACCAAATCACAACAATAACTTGACTTACTTTCAGAGACCTCTACCACAGGATCTTTCTTCTCAAATTTCTAAAACCAAATAATATCATTGTTAGTTATTGCAAGTTAGAATACATAGTCTATTTCTGCATACCTGTCCATACCAAATGAGATGTCTATTGGTGAGTACAACTGCTTGTGGATAGTCTGGATTGAAGAGACATGTCATAACCTTTGGAATCGTGTCTGCACCATCGACCACTCCATGATGATTTTCTCCTTCATGTGAACGACAGTCAAAGGCAAACTGGTAGTCCATGTAGCTGTTGTAGTTCATTCTGGAACTAGCCTCCTTTAGAGTGTCCTCTATTTCTTGTTTTAGAGAAATACATTCATGGTGAATGGAGTCTTGGAAAGTAGGATCACAAGAAACTACGACTTCGAAATATTTAGATTTCGATACAAAAGACACGTGAACTTTTATTGTTCCATACAAAAAGTGCACCATGTTTTTCTTGACTCCTTCTCCAATGAAAGTGAAGGACTTCTTGGATACGAGACATGCCATTGCAGCAGGAAAGAGTCCCATAGGAGTAAACCCACTACTGAAGTACATCAAGAGAGGTTCCACGATACAAGATCTGCAGGATTCATTGTGGAATAGGTCAAGTTCCCTTGCACTAGTGTTTTCTAACACGCAAGGCATAATGTATTCTTTCTCTTCTTCTAACACTGAGTTAGTATCAGAAGATTCAACTGACACAATCTCAGCTATCAAGTGAAGATAGGCAAGCAAAGCTACCAGTTGCTCTGGTGGAATCAGATCTCCTGAAATGTCAGCTGTAGCTGTCTTCAAATCTGTCATAGTGAATCGACCTGTCTTTCTGAATCTCTCGGCTGTAGCCTGACCTACGCTATCAAAGCTCATGGCTTTAAGAATGACACCAGTGATACTGTCATACACTACCTGGATGTCTATGATGACCAGGTCCTCCAAACCAGGCACACTGGGGAAGTACATCAGAACACCGGCATGGTGGTGAAGAAACCACAGAGCTGCTCTGGTCTCGTAGGGTGTCATATTGAATGCATGGGACAAGGCCAAGCAGGTCTCCAGGTTGGCTGTCCTCACTTCTCTCATGCGAAGACACAAGCTGAACAGAAGCCACACAGCTGGAATTTTCAGCTTTTTAAAGTGTTTCTCCATGGCATTCTCCAGTAGCTGATGCAAGTGATCGATCTCTTCTACTCCGCCTCCCATGTTGTCTAAAGAAACAACAAGCTTGTCTTTTGAGCAGAACTGAACTATGCCTTTTTTGTAGGAATCAGTGTCTCGAATCACCTTTTGAAGCTGCGAATCGACTGTAGCGATGACTTCCTCAGAAACCTTGTCTTTGTGAGTACCCACTATATACACTACTGACTTGGAGGACTCCAGTATCTCACCAATGGCTGAGTTGTCTGCTCCTGGCTGAGGTTGAAGATGGGTGGAGGAACTGAAACAAGATATACTGGCCAGAGTACGCAAAAGCATCTCTTGCAGAGTAAACTCTGATTTCTCTGGTGCAGTTCTCTCTCCTGAAGCTCTCTGATAAAAGACCCGATACTCCTCATCTAGTTGGAACTGGTAGCTAAAGAACAGCAAGTAGAGGCCAGGTCCTATGGTGAGTGCTGGTAGCATGTCCATCAGCTCAGGCTGACCTCCGGTGTCCTCCATTCTCAAAAAAGCTTTAAAAGTCACATTTTCTGCAAAGTTTGGTTGTTTGGACACTGCCACGAATATGGCAGCTATTTCAGAATAATCTGGTGATCTGATTTTTTGTTTGGTCAATAATTTTAGTTTTGCCAGCATTTTGTGTATTAAGTTAGGCTGTGATCTTTGAGCAGGGCGTGATTGATTGGTGTTTCTAATTTGTTGTTTTTTAATTTGATGAGACTGCCCTGTACTGCTAGCCTGACTGACCTTTGCCCTGGTGTCACTACCTCCATGGGAATCAGCTGTAGCCTCAGAAGTGGATTCAGTTTCAGAAGTGGATTCAGCCACAAAACTATCTTTGAGAGTGTGAAAGAGTAGAGAAGCTTCCTCAGTGGGATTCTTTACAATGGTCCAGTCTACACTTCTTTCTGCTGTAGTTGGATCAGACTTGCCTTGGACTACCACATTGGAGCAACACTCCACTGTGCCTGTGCTGCCATGAATCTGCTCCTCTTCTTTTGCTGACAGAAGATCTATGATCTCTTTCTTTATTCTCCTGAGAGTTGTACTCTTGCCTTGTCTTGGAGGACCAAGGGACATAAACCTTAAAGACAGAAGCTCCAACACTTCCTTGGAAACAATGAAGTGTTTATATGCATCTTCATATTTTAGAACAACTATTAAACATAAAATAAAATATGCATTATAAAATATTGCAAATAAAACACTAATTAGTTAATACAGTCTCATTTTGTTATACAGTACAAGTAACCCACATACTGTACCAGTACTATTAGCTGGCTGCTGCAATACTGAGTGTGGGCAGCTGGTTTTATAGCCCAGAGCTAAGCCAGTAGAAGCAGCTGCCAGTAGAAGCAGCTGCCAGTAGAAGCAGCTGCACTCTAGCACTTGCAATTTAGGCAAAGACAATCAATTACCTTACTTATTATAATATCATAATTAACATAATAAATATTTAATTTTAACATAATTAACTTAATAATAAATAATAATATTCTAGTTTTATTATAGTACAAGTTTTTTAATACCTAACTTTAGATTCCCATATAATCTATATATGGGACTTTCTAAAGAGAAGCTAATATCACTGAAGGCAAGATGGCTTTCTAGAGATGCTGCTATTTGCTTATACTAACCTGACAGAGTTCCTTTGTATACTCCACTGTGACCAGTAACCAGCAACTGTCCAGTAGACAAGACTGCAGTAGCTATCCATACACCAACTGGTCTATCTCCCTCACTAGTAGTCTCAATCCACTCCTCTGTCTTGTTGGAGTAACTGCAAATGGTAGAATATCTATCGATGCCGATTAGATTCGATACATAGGAGATGATAGCATAGATGTCAGTAAGTGTGGTTACTGTCCTCCATATTGTTAGTCTTCTTGTACTGCCATTACTAGAAGATGCTATGTATAGCATGAAGAAGGAAGTGAGTCTGCAGTCGTCCAATGGTTGTTGAGTAGAACTTCCACAACATCCAAGTCCTCGTAACGTGAGCCACTCCCACCAGCCACGACCAGGACCTCTGGTGATCCTCCACTAACTGATGATGCACTGGAGCGAGGAGTAGGCATGGCATGTAGCAATGGCTTCCAGTCTAGACCAGTAGTACTAGTCAACAGAGTGTTAGTGATGCCAGTGGATGGATGACGTCCACCAACCAATACAAACTTAGACTGGTAGGTAGTTAGGGACGACCATCTATATGGTGCACGAGTAGTAGTCCATGAGTGAAGGTCAGTAGAGATGTGAAGTGTGCGATAATCATCCATAACTAGCACTTTATTATGTAGTACTGCACATTGTCTAGGCCAGACATCCTTACTCCATGTATGGCAGTGCTCCCAGTGAAGAGAGACTGGAGGACGGAGATCTCTCTAAATACAAATAAATAAACAAATATATAATTAAAGTGATAAACAAACAAAAAAACAAAAAACAGCATTTAAGTGCTATTTAAACGACACAAACAAATTTATTCCTATATCAGCAGTTTATACGCTATATAAACATTCTATACAACTTTAAATAAGTACATAAAATACTAACAAACAACAATATTGTAATTGAACCATGTAAACAAACACACAAATAAACAATTTTACTCTATAATTTACAGAAATGTACACGCATAACAATAGCAACTGCGTGACATACTAACACACAAACATACAAGTTCTCACACAATGCTTATATACAATACAATATTTAGTATATAAAAATAGTAAAAAAAACAATACTGAGAAATAAACAAATAAACAAACACACAAACATACAACTGGCACAATGCATAAATATGTGCACACAACACAAACACAAATAATGACATGATATTCCAAACACACAAACACATAATAAGAGAATGAGCTGTTTCTTCCTGTGCTAAAATAATGTACAGTAGGCACCAGAAAAGATAGGTTTTCAATTCTGTTCAGTAGAACGATTTTTTTTGCACTGAAGGAGCTATTGTAGAAAAAGAAAAAAGAGAGAAAATGTTACGGCAGTTGATAAAATATAGTTTTTCAGTTCGACTGTGTTAAAGTTTAAATGCTCAATGTTTACCACATGCCACTTTCAGGAATGTAAAAAATGATGCTATTTTAAATGTTGGGGCCATCATTGGCTTAGATATTCTCACTACCAGAGACCCAACTGTAGCTGGTAGAAAGACTAAGAAGTAGGGACCTGTCAGAGCAGCAAGTTCAGCGAAAATCCAGTCAGTATGCTTAATCGAAGCAAGTCAGTTTTTTTTTTATTGTGCAAGCAGTTTAGCATGACCTCTATAGCATTTAGAGGGTAGTACAAGGCTTAGCTTGCAGATATAGCTGTGGAAGAGTTTCTAGCTTTTAGCTGTAAATAAACTGAAATAAGAACTTGACTAGTAAAAAATTTAATGTGACGGTACCAACTGTTTAGTCAAAACGTAATGAAAAAATGTAAAAAAAAAAAGCTTTTTTTCTTTTCGAAAGACACCTGCTATGCTGTAGAGAAAGCTAACATATGAACATATACATTAAATAAAAAGCAAATCCAAAAACATAATCTTTCTATAAAAGTACACAAACATATAAATATACATCCCGAATACAAATTATTTACACATGGTAAAAACTGTAAATAAACCACTAACAAACACAACAACAACAAAAATGACTACAAATATATTATGCTGTGTTTATGTGTTTTAAACACACAACTTACTATATTTCTGGAACAAACTAGACTTCAAATAGCTATAGTAAATAGATACAAACTGTAGCAAAAGAGAGGGATAGTCTAACCATCCTCCAGCACAAAAATACACTAGCAACTGGAAAAAAAAGAGGGAAAGTCATGTCTGAGCATGCTCATGAAAAGAACCTGGTGTCTTTTTAAGAGCATGCTCAGAAACATGACTTTTACCCTCTCTTTTTTCCAGTTGCCAGTGCATTGGCGTGAGCATGCTCAGACATTACTTTCCCTCTTTTTTTTAGCTGGTGGTATCTCTTTATCAGACATAAGTTTCCCTCTCTATCCAGTTGTTGATGCCTTATATATTATAATGATCAGACATTAATTTCCCTTTTTCTAGTTGTAAAAAAAATTATGCTAGCTAAGCACTTGGCATGTGTGTAGGTAGCAGTGTTTTCCCTTCTTTCAACCCTTTGTAAAAGCTATACAAACAGTGGGCTATATGGGGAAGGCTGGATCTAGGCTAACAAACACTTGATTTAATAATCAGCTAGCGGTAGCTATGCGCTCACCTCTGTAAGAACTTGAGGCTGGCTTTCCGCCATACCTTGCTTACTGACTCGAATCTACTGTCTTCCAAAATAGGGCGTTCCCACATCCTCTATTTATTATTCGAATATCTCTGACCCACCACACCCAAAATGCTGACTAGAAAGCTGATATTCACCTTTGACCTCAATCGCTATCTCTGCGAGGAGGAGCTCTTGCCGCCAGCTCTCGCTGCTGAAGTGATGGCGTGGTAAGTGTTCTCCCGTGTGAGTTGGTAGTATAGAGAAGTATTGGTTCCAATAGGTCTATATTAGTAGATGATAATGCATTGGTCGCCAATACTGGAGTGCTATTTCTATTTGACAGCTTTTGCTTCCAAAATGAATTGCATTTTTTGGGTCCTTTATGAAAATAGCAGAAACATTTTTTTCTTTTATTGTTATGTATTTTCAATTCCCAATTAGTTGAGGTAATAGATGCACTGTACATGAGAATATCAGAAGTGAATGAATAGTGTATTGTAAATAATCAAATGTTGCTATTATTGACTTTCAGTGCATAAATGGGTTCAAGCAATTGTCTTGTATTTCAGTAAAAAAATTCTCATCATCACTGTACATGAGAATATCAGAAGTGAATGAATAGTGTATTGTAAATAATCAAATGTTGCTATTATTGACTTTCAGTGCATAAATTGGTTCAAACAATTGTCTTGTATTTCAGTAAAAAAATTTCTCATAATATTTTTAGCTTTCAATGACTTCTTTGTTCATAGAAAGTTCTGTTCTGTTAGCTGATGTCATCATCTCAATTTGTAGCCATAAGCACAATATCTCTGAGTTCCAATGTCTAAACCATTCCACCAAAATATGGCACAACATTTCAGTTCTTCTAGGACCTCTTGGACCCCTGGTTCTTTCTCCAGTGAATTTGACTCCATAACCTTTCCCATTTCATGAAAAAGCCTAATTTTTTATACATATAGCTAGCCACAACTTGGCAATAACTCTTTTCTTATGGTCACTAGTTGTTGTTGTTTTTTAAATAACTTAATTTTTACACTCAGCCACATATATAAATTATGTAATTTCAATGCTATAGATAGTAAATCTTCTGTTCTTTCATCATAGGTGACACAAAACTTGGGCACAAGGCGACTGTCATCTCAGCGAATACAGTGAGCATCACTGCGTCAAGTGTCAAGTTGGAAAAGATCAACAACAATTTCCTAGAAGAATATAAATACATATTTATGACACTTACAGAAGCACAACACTGTATATATAAAATCACATCAAAAAGTATCTACGATCACAACAACAAAAATAAATTCTACTCAATAGGCTATACAGAGACCCTGTACCAACCCACCCTTAGTCGGTAAAGATCACCTACATAACTACAACCAGGAAAGCATCCTCACGCTGTGGATCAATACATTGACAAAAGGTTTAGTTTTACCTTAAGAATACCCAGTTTTAGAATGCCAAGTTTTAATATCGTATATATCCACTTACCTGGAATAATTCTGCACCATAGGCTTAGTCTGAGACACAATTTACACTAGGACGTGTCCAGTGGACTAAAATGAAACGAGAGAAACTGCCGGGGACCATGTAATTAGCATATTTTAGAGTCGAACGTTTCCAGTGGACTAAAATGAAATGAGAAAAACTGTCGGGGACCATGTAATTAGCATATTTTAGAGTCGGATGTGTCCAGTGGACTAAAATTAAACGAGAGAAACTGCCGTGGACCATGTAATTAGCATTTTGTAGAGTCGGATGTGTCCAGTGGACTAAAATGAAACGAGAGAAACTGCCAGGGACCACGTAATTAGCAAATGTTAGAGTCAAACGTGTCCAGTGGACTAAAATGAAATGATAGAAACAGCCAGGGACCATGTAATTAGCATATTTTAGAGTCGGACGTGTCCAGTGGACTAAAATGGAACGAGAGAAACTGTCAGGGACCAAGTAATTAGCATATTTGATAGTCCGACATGTCCAGTGGACTAAAATGAAACGAGAGAAACTGCCAGGGACCATGTAATTAGCATATTTTAGAGTCGGACGTGTCCAGTGGACTAAAATGGAACAAGAGAAACTGTCAGGGACCATGTTATTAGCATATTTTAGAGTCCGACATGTCCAGTGGACTAAAATGAAACGAGAGAAACTGCCAGGGACTATGTAATTAGCATATTTTAGAGTCGGACGTGTCCAGTGGACTAAAATGGAACGAGAGAAACTGTCAGGGACCACGTAATTAGCATATTTGATAGTCGGACGTGTCCAGTGGACTAAAATGAAACGAGAGAAACTGCCAGGGACCATGTTATTAGCATATTGAAGAATCGGTCGTGTCCAGTGGACTATAATGAAATGAGAGAAACTGCTGGGGACCATGTAATTAGCATATTTTAGATTCGGACGTGTCCAGTGGACTAAAATGAAACGAGAGAAACAGCCAGGGTCCACGTTGTTAGCATATTTCATAGTCGGACGTGTCCAGTGGACTAAAATGAAACGAGAGAAACTGCCAGGGACCATGTTATTAGCATATTGAAGAATCGGTCGTGTCCAGTGGACTATAATGAAACGAGAGAAACTGCCGTGGACCATGTAATTAGCATATTTTAGAGTCGGACGTGTCCAGTGGACTAAAATGAAACGAGAAAAACTGCCAGGGACCACGTAATTAGCATATTTTAGAGTCGGATGTGTCCAGTGGACTAAAATGAAACGAGAGAAACTGCCAGGGACCATGTAATTAGCATATTTTAGAGTCGGACGTGTCCAGTGGACTAAAATGAAATGAGAAAAACTGCTGTGGACCATGTAACTAGCATATTTTGGAGTCCGACGTGTCCAGTGGACTAAAATGAAACGAGAGAAACTGCCAGGGACCATGTAATCAGCATATTTTAGAGTCGGACATGTCCAGTGGACTAAAATGAAACGAGAGAAACTGCCAGGGACCATGTAATTAGCATATTTTAGAGTCGGACGTGTCCAGTGGACTAAAATGAAACGAGAGAAACTGCCACGGACCATGTAAAAAGTCATATTTTAGAGTCGGACGTGTCCAGTGGACAAAAACGAAACGAGAGAAACTGCTGTGGACCATGTAACTAGCATATTTTGGAGTCCGACGTGTCCTGGTCCAGTGGACAAAAATGAAACGAGAGAAACTGCCTGGGACCATGTAATTAGAATATTTTAGAGTCGGACGTGTCCAGTGGACTAAAATGAAACGAGAGAAACTGCCGGGGACCATGTAATTAGCATATTTTAGAGTCGGACGTATCCAGTGGACAAAAATGAAACGAGAGAAACTGCCGTGGACCATGTAATTAGCGTATTTTAAAAGTCGGACGTGTCCCAGTGGACTAAAATGAAACGAGGAAACTGCCATGACCATGTAATACATATTTTAGAGTCGGACGTGTCCAGTGGACAAAATGACAAGGAAAGAAACGCCTGGACCATTTAATTAGCATATTTTAGAGTCGGACATGTCCAGTGGACAAAAATGAAACGAGAGAAACTGCCAGGGACCATGTAATTAGCATATTTTAGAGTCGGACGTGTCCAGTGGACTAAAATGAAACGAGAGAAACTGCCACGGACCATGTAAAAAGGATATTTTAGAGTCGGACGAGTCCAGTGGACTATAATGAAACGAGAGAAACTACAGGGGACCATCTAAGTAGCGTATTTTAAAGTCGGACGTGTCCAGTGGACTAAAATGAAACGAGAGAAACTGCCAGGGACCATGTAATTAGCATATTTTAGAGTCGGACGTGTCCAGTGGACAAAAATGAAACAAGAGAAACTGCCGTGGACCATGTAACTAGCATATTTTAGAGTCCGACATGTCTAGTGGACTAAAATGAAACGAGAGAAACTGCCAGGGACCATGTAATTAGCATCTTTTAGAGTCGGACATGACCAGTGGACAAAAATGAAACGAGAGAAACTGCCGTGGACCATGTAATTAGCATATTTTAGAGTCAGACGTGTCCAGTGGACTAAAATGAAACAAGAGAAACTGCCACCCAGGGACCACGTAATTAGCATATTTCATAGTCGGACGTGTCCAGTGGACTAAAATGAAACGAGAGAAACTGCCAGGGACCATGTAATTAGCATATTTTAGAGTCGGACGTGTCCAGTGGACTAAAATGAAATGAGAGAAACAGCCAGGGACCATGTAATTAGCATATTTTAGAGTCGGACGTGTCCAGTGGACTAAAATGAAACGAGAGAAACTGCCGTGGACCATGTGATTAGCATATTTTAGAGTCGGACGTGTCCAGTAGACTACAATGAAACGAGAAAAACTGCCAGGGACCATGTAATTAGCATATTTTAGAGTCGGACATGTCCAGTGGACAAAAATGAAACGAGAGAAACTGCAAACGACCATGTAATTAGCATATTTTAGAGTCGGATGTGTCCAGTGGACTAAAATATAACGAGAGAAACCGCCAGGGACCATGTAATTAGCATATTTTAGAGTCGGATGTGTCCAGTGGACTAAAATGAAACGAGAGAAACTGCCAGGGACCATGTGATTAGCATATTTTAGAGTCGGACGTGTCCAGTGGACTAAATCGAACGAGAAAAACTGCCGTGGACCATGTAATTAGCATATTTTAGAGTCGGATGTGTCCAGTGGAATAAAATGAAATGAGAGAAACTGCCGGGGACCATGTTATTAGCATATTGCAGAATCGGAAGTGTCCAGTGGACTAAAATGAAGCGAGAGAAACTGCTAGGGACCATGTAATTAGCATATTTTAGAGTCGGACGTGTCCAGTGGACTAAAATGAAACGAGAGAAACTGCCAGGGACCATGTAATTAGCATATTTTAGAGTCGAACTTGTCCATTGGACTAAAATTGAACGAGAGAAACTGCCAGGGACTATGTAATTAGCATATTTCATAGTCGTACGTGTCCAGTGGAGTAAAATGAAATGAAAGAAACAGCAAGGGACCATGTAATTAGCATATTTTAGAGTCGGACGTGTCCAGTGGATTAAAATGAAATGAGATAAACTGCCAGGGACCACGTAATTAGCATATTTCATAGTCGGACGTGTCCAGTGGACTAAAATGAAATGAGAGAAACAGCCAGGGACCATGTAATTAGCATATTTTAGAGTCGGACGTGTCCAGTGGATTAAAATGAAATGAGATAAACTGCCTGGGACCACGTAATTAGCATATTTCATAGTCGGACGTGTCCAGTGGACTAAAATGAAATGAGAGAAACAGCCAGGGACCACGTAATTAGCATATTTTAGAGTCGGACGTGTCCAGTGGACAAAAATGAAACGAGAGAAACAGCCAGGGACCACGTAATTAGCATATATTAGAGTCGGACATTTCCAGTGGACACAAATGAAACGAGAGAATCTGCCGTTGACCATGTAATTAGAATATTTTAGAGTCGGACGTGTCCAGTGGACTAAAATGAAACGAGAGAAACTGCCGGGGACCACGTAATTAGCAAATTTTAGAGTCAAATGTGTCCAGTGGACTAAAATGAAATGATAGAAACAGCCAGGGACCTTAAATTTTAGAGTCGGACGTGTCCAGTGGACTAAAATGGTGGACTAAAATGAAATGAGAGAAACTGCCAGGGACCACGTGATTAGCATATTTTAGAGTCGGACATGTCCAGTGGACAAAAATGAAACGAGAGAAATTGCCGGGGACCATGTAATTAGCATATGTTAGAGTTGGACGTGTCCAGTGGGCTAAAATGAAACAAGAGCAACTGCCGTGGACCATGTAATTAGCATATTCTAGAGTCCGACGTGTCCTGTGGACTAAAATGAAACGAGAGAAACTGCCACGGACCATGTAATTAGCATATTTTAGAGTCGGACGTGTCCAGTGGACTAAAATGAAACGAGAGAAACTGCTGTGGACCATGTAATTAGCATATTATAAAGTTGGACGTGTCCAGTGGACTTAAATGAAACGAGAGAAACTGCCGGGGACCATGTAATTAGCATATTTTAGAGTCGAACGTTTCTAGTGGACTAAAATGAAATGAGAAAAATTGTCGGGGACCATGTAATTAGCATATTTTAGAGTCGGATGTGTCCAGTGGACTAAAATGAAACGAGAGAAACTGCCGTGGACCATGTAATTAGCATTTTGTAGAGTCGGATGTGTCCAGTGGACTAAAATGAAACGAGATAAACTGCCAGGGACCATGTAATTAGCATATTTTAGAGTCGGACGTGTCCAGTGGACTAAAATGAAACGAGAGAAACAGCCAGGGTCCACATAATTAGCATATTTCATAGTCGGACGTGTCCAGTGGACTAAAATGAAACGAGAGAAACTGCCAGGGACCATGTTATTAGCATATTGAAGAATCAATCGTGTCCAGTGGACTATAATGAAACGAGAGAAACTGCCGTGGACTATGTAATTAGCATATTTTAGAGTCGGACGTGTCCAGTGGACTAAAATGAAACGAGAAAAACTGCCAGGGACCACGTAATTAGCATATTTTAGAGTCGGATGTGTCCAAAAATGAAACGAGAGAAACTACCAGGGACCATGTAATTAGCATATTTTAGAGTCGGACGTGTCCAGTGGACTAAAATGAAATGAGAAAAACTGCTGTGGACCATGTAACTAGCATATTTTGGAGTCCGACGTGTCCTGTGGACTAAAATGAAACGAGAGAAACTGCCAGGGACCATGTAATCAGCATATTTTAGAGTCGGACATGTCCAGTGGACAAAAATGAAACGAGAGAAACTGCCAGGGACCATGTAATTAGCATATTTTAGAGTCGGACGTGTCCAGTGGACTAAAATGAAACGAGAGAAACTGCCACGGACCATGTAAAAAGGATATTTTAGAGTCGGACGTGTCCAGTGGACTAAAATGAAACGATAGAAACTGCCAGGGACAATGTAATTAGCATATTTTAGAGTCGGATGTGTCCAGTGGACTAAAATGAAACGAGAGAAACAGCCAGGAACCACGTAATTAGCATATTTCATAGTCGAACGTGTCCAGTGGACTAAAATGAAACGAGAGAAACTGCCAGGGACCATGTTATTAGCATATTGAAGAATCGGTCGTGTCCAGTGGACTATAATGAAACGAGAGAAACTGCCGGGGACCATGTAATTAGCATATTTTAGAGTCGTATGTGTCCAGTGGACTAAAATGAAATGAGAGAAACTGCCGGGGACCATGTTATTAGCATATTGCAGAATCGGAAGTGTCCAGTGGACTAAAATGAAGCGAGAGAAACTGCTAGGGACCATGTAATTAGCATATTTTAGAGTCGGACGTGTCCAGTGGACTAAAATGAAACGAGAGAAACTACCAGGGACCATGTAATTAGCATATTTTAGAGTCGAACTTGTCCATTGGACTAAAATTGAACGAGAGAAACTGCCAGGGACCATGTAATTAGCATATTTCATAGTCGGACGTGTCTAGTGGACTAAAATGAAATGAGAGAAACAGCCAGGGACCATGTAATTAGCATATTTTAGAGTCGGACGTGTCCAGTGGATTAAAATGAAATGAGATAAACTGCCAGGGACCACGGAATTAGCATATTTCATAGTCGGACGTGTCCAGTGGACTAATATGAAATGAGAGAAACTGCCAGGGACCATGTAATTAGCATATTTCATAGTCGTACGTGTCCAGTGGACTAAAATGAAATGAGAGAAACTGCCAGGACCACGTAATTAGCATATATTAGAGTCGGACATTTCCAGTGGACACAAATGAAACGAGAGAATCTGCCGTGGACCATGTAATTAGAATATTTTAGAGTCGGACGTGTCCAGTGGACTAAAATGAAACGAGAGAAACTGCCGGGGACCACGTAATTAGCAAATTTTAGAGTCAAACGTGTCCAGTGGACTAAAATGAAATGATAGAAACAGCCAGGGACCTTAAATTTTAGAGTCGGACGTGTCCAGTGGACTAAAATGGTGGACTAAAATGAAACGAGAGAAACTGCCAGGGACCATGTGATTAGCATATGTTAGAGTTGGACGTGTCCAGTGGACTAAAATGAAACAAGAGAAACTGCCGTGGACCAAGTAATTAGCATATTCTAGAGTCCGACGTGTCCTGTGGACTAAAATGAAACGAGAGAAACTGCCACGGACCATGTAATTAGCATATTTTAGAGTCGGACGTGTCCAGTGGACTAAAATGAAACGAGAGAAACTGCTGTGGACCATGTAATTAGCATATTATAAAGTTGGACGTGTCCAGTGGACTTAAATGAAACGAGAGAAACTGCCGGGGACCATGTAATTAGCATATTTTAGAGTCGAACGTTTCCAGTGGACTAAAATGAAATGAGAAAAACTGTCGGGAACCATGTAATTAGCATATTTTAGAGTCGGATGTGTCCAGTGGACTAAAATGAAACGAGAGAAACTGCCGTGGACCATGTAATTAGCATTTTGTAGAGTCGGATGTGTCCAGTGGACTAAAATGAAATGATAGAAACAGCCAGGGACCATGTAATTAGCATATTTTAGAGTTGGACGTGTCCAGTGGACTAAAATGGAACGAGAGAAACTGTCAGGGACCACGTAATTAGCATATTTGATAGTCGGACGTGTCCAGTGGACTAAAATGAAACGAAAGAAACTGCCACGGACCATGTTATTAGCATATTGAAGAATCAGTCGTGTCCAGTGGACTAAAATGGAACGAGAGAAACTGTCAGGGACCACGTAATTAGCATATTTGATAGTCGGACGTGTCCAGTGGACTAAAATGAAACGAGAGAAACTGCCACGGACCATGTTATTAGCATATTGAAGAATCGGTTGTGTCCAGTGGACTATAATGAAATGAGAGAAACTGCCGGGGACCATGTAATTAGCATATTTTAGAGTCGGACGTGTCCAGTGGACTAAAATGAAACGAGAGAAACAGCCAGGGTCCACGTAATTAGCATATTTCATAGTCGGACGTGTCCAGTGGACTAAAATGAAACGAGAGAAACTGCCAGGGACCATGTTATTAGCATATTGAAGAATCGGTCGTGTCCAGTGGACTATAATGAAATGAGAGAAACTGCCGGGGACCATGTAATTAGCATATTTTAGAGTCGGACGTGTCCAGTGGACTAAAATGAAACGAGAGAAACAGCCAGGGTCCACGTAATTAGCATATTTCATATCGGACGTGTCCAGTGGACGAAAATGAAACGAGAGAAAACCCGCCAGGGACCTGTTATTTAGCATATTGAAGAATCGTCGTGTCATGGACTATATGAAACGAGAGAAACTGCCGGGAACCATGTAATTAGCACATATTAGAGTCAGACGTGTCCAGTGAACTGTAATGAAATGAGAGAAACTGCCGGGGACCATGGAATTAGCATGTTTTAGAGTCGGATGTGTTCAGTGGACTTAAATGAAACGAGAGAAACTGTCGGGGACCATGTAATTATCATATTTTAGAGTCGGAGGTGTCCAGTGGACTAAAATGAATTGAGAGAAACTGCTGTGGAACCATGTAACTATCATATTTTTGGGGAGTCCGACGTGTCCAGTTGGGAACTAAAATGAAACGAGAGAACTGCCTGCCAGGGACCATTGTTAATCAGCATATTTTAGATCGGGACATGTCCAGTGGAACAAACAATGAACGAGAGAAACTGCCAGGGACCATGTAATTAGCATATTTTTAGAGTCTGGACGTGTCCCGTGGGAACTAAAAATGAAACGAAGAAACTGCACGGACTAGTAAAAAGATATTTTAGAGAGAGCGGACGTGTCCAGTGGACTATAATGAACGAGATAAAACTGACAGGGGAACCATCTAATTATTAGCGTAATTTTAAAAGGTCGGACCGGTCCAGTGGACTAAAATGAAACGAGAGAAACTGCCAGGGACCATGTAATTAAGCATATTTTAGAGTTCGGACGTGTCCAGTGGATAAAAAAACGAGAGAAACTGCCAGGGACCATGTTATTAGCATATTGAAGAATCGGTCGTGTCCAGTGGACTATAATGAAACGAGAGAAACTGCCGTGGACTATGTAATTAGCACATTTTAGAGTCGGACGTGTCCAGTGGACTAAAATGAAACGAGAAAAACTGCCAGGGACCACGTAATTAGCATATTTTAGAGTCGGATGTGTCCAGTGGACTAAAATGAAACGAGAGAAACTGCCAGGGACCATGTAATTAGCATATTTTAGAGTCGGACGTGTCCGTGGACTAAAATGAAACGAGAAAAACTGCCAGGGACCACGTAATTAGCATATTTTAGAGTCGGATGTGTCCAGTGGACTAAAATGAAATGAGAAAAACTGCTGTGGACCATGTAACTAGCATATTTTGGAGTCCGACGTGTCCTGTGGACTAAAATGAAACGAGAGAAACTGCCAGGGACCATGTAATCAGCATATTTTAGAGTCGGCATTCCAGTGTACAAAAATGAACGAGAGAAACTAACTGCCAGGGACCATGTAATTACATATTTTTAGAGTCGGACGTGTCCAGTGGACTAAAATGAAACGAGAGAAACTGCCACGGACCATGTAAAAAGGATATTTTAGAGTCGGACGTGTCCAGTGGACTAAAATGAAACGATAGAAACTGCCAGGGACCATGTAATTAGCATATTTTAGAGTCGGATGTGCCCAGTGGACTAAAATGAAACGAGAGAAACAGCCAGGGACCACGTAATTAGCATATTTCATAGTCGGACGTGTCCAGTGGACTAAAATGAAACGAGAGAAACTGCCAGGGACCATGTTATTAGCATATTGAAGAATCGGTCGTGTCCAGTGGACTAAAATGAAACGAGAGAAACTGCCGGGGACCATGTAATTAGCATATTTTAGAGTCGTATGTGTCCAGTGGACTAAAATGAAATGAGAGAAACTGCCGGGGACCATGTTATTAGCATATTGCAGAATCGGAAGTGTCCAGTGGACTAAAATGAAGCGAGAGAAACTGCTAGGGACCATGTAATTAGCATATTTTAGAGTCGGACGTGTCCAGTGGACTAAAATGAAACGAGAGAAACTACCAGGGACCATGTAATTAGCATATTTTAGAGTCGAACTTGTCCATTGGACTAAAATTGAACGAGAGAAACTGCCAGGGACCATGTAATTAGCATATTTCATAGTCGGACGTGTCCAGTGGACTAAAATGAAATGAGAGAAACAGCCAGGGACCATGCAATTAGCATATTTTAGAGTCGGACGTGTCCTGTGGATTAAAATGAAATGAGATAAACTGCCAGGGACCACGGAATTAGCATATTTCATAGTCGGACGTGTCCAGTGGACTAAAATGAAATGAGAGAAACTGCCAGGGACCATGTAATTAGCATATTTCATAGTCGTACGTGTCCAGTGGACTAAAATGAAATGAGAGAAACTGCCAGGGACCACGTAATTAGCATATATTAGAGTCGGACATTTCCAGTGGACACAAATGAAACGAGAGAATCTGCCGTTGACCATGTAATTAGAATATTTTAGAGTCGGATGTGTCCAGTGGACTAAAATGAAACGAGAGAAACTGCCGGGGACCACGTAATTAGCAAATTTTAGAGTCAAACGTGTCCAGTGGACTAAAATGAAATGATAGAAACAGCCAGGGACCTTAAATTTTAGAGTCGGACGTGTCCAGTGGACTAAAATGGTGGACTAAAATGAAACGAGAGAAACTGCCAGGGACCATGTGATTAGCATATGTTAGAGTTGGACGTGTCCAGTGGACTAAAATGAAACAAGAGAAACTGCCGTGGACCAAGTAATTAGCATATTCTAGAGTCCGACGTGTCCTGTGGACTAAAATGAAACGAGAGAAACTGCCACGGACCATGTAATTAGCATATTTTAGAGTCGGACGTGTCCAGTGGACTAAAATGAAACGAGAGAAACTGCTGTGGACCATGTAATTAGCATATTATAAAGTTGGACGTGTCCAGTGGACTTAAATGAAACGAGAGAAACTGCCGGGGACCATGTAATTAGCATATTTTAGAGTCGAACGTTTCCAGTGGACTAAAATGAAATGAGAAAAACTGTCGGGAACCATGTAATTAGCATATTTTAGAGTCGGATGTGTCCAGTGGACTAAAATGAAACGAGAGAAACTGCCGTGGACCATGTAATTAGCATTTTGTAGAGTCGGATGTGTCCAGTGGACTAAAATGAAATGATAGAAACAGCCAGGGACCATGTAATTAGCATATTTTAGAGTTGGACGTGTCCAGTGGACTAAAATGGAACGAGAGAAACTGTCAGGGACCACGTAATTAGCATATTTGATAGTCGGACGTGTCCAGTGGACTAAAATGAAACGAAAGAAACTGCCACGGACCATGTTATTAGCATATTGAAGAATCAGTCGTGTCCAGTGGACTAAAATGGAACGAGAGAAACTGTCAGGGACCACGTAATTAGCATATTTGATAGTCGGACGTGTCCAGTGGACTAAAATGAAACGAGAGAAACTGCCACGGACCATGTTATTAGCATATTGAAGAATCGGTTGTGTCCAGTGGACTATAATGAAATGAGAGAAACTGCCGGGGACCATGTAATTAGCATATTTTAGAGTCGGACGTGTCCAGTGGACTAAAATGAAACGAGAGAAACAGCCAGGGTCCACGTAATTAGCATATTTTAGATTTCGGCGAGTCGGGAGGGACGTGTTCCCAGTGGACTAAAATGAAATGAGAACAAACTAAACTTCTTTGGACCATGTAACTAGCATATTTTGGAGTCCGACGTGTCCAGTGGACTAAAAT
>WLWD01005212.1_pt1 | contig 19276 bp, 13 predicted proteins | sample 6712731 | NCBI WGS metagenome assembly WLWD01 (sample SAMN12718690, study PRJNA576275) | sponge metagenome | isolation source: marine sponge | host: Mycale hentscheli | place: New Zealand: South Island, Marlborough, Capsize Point | collected 2014-11-01
CCAGATAATGTATTGATGATATTAATTGTTGCATTGACAAGTGTTCCATTATTAGGTACTGAACATGCATATATTCCCAGTGGTCCAACTGGAGCTCCTGTACTTGCCAGACGAACTTGCTGAACAGCAACTACTCTGTATAATGCATCTGTAATCTGTCCTAAATTTGCTAAGGTAACAACAGGAGGTCCTGTAGGAGGATACCAGTTTCCAATAGCTCCCATTCCACTCTCCTTACCTCTACAACACTGAATATTGACATTACTAGTGTCACATATTAATGTATTTCCAGGATCTTCACGATCAGAAGGTTGACCTCCGATATCAGTAATATTTACAGAGTCTCCATCATTAAGAGTTCTTGATCCAAATCTAAAGAATAACTCTGCAAATTAATAAGACAATAAATACAAAAAAACATTTTTCATTTGTCTCTCTTTATAATGCAAACAACGTCAGCAAATATTGTTGTTAAATATTGTTTAATTATAGTGTGGATAACTATTTCTGTATAGCTAATAAATGTCCTTAACACTTATTATTATAACCAAAACTTATTAAATCATGTGAAAATAATGCTTATCAGTTAAACTGTAAGACTACTATAACATTTAACATGGTTGACAGAACAGACAAGCTAGTAAAGTAATGCAGAATTAAATTAAATCAGAGTTTCCCCTAAAGCCCCTACACCTATAGTTTTGGGGAAAAAAATTAGCTACACTTGATAAAAAAACACAGTCTACCCACTAGAATGTTTCAAGCTGTATTATTGTATTGTTTAAATGGGTGTGGTCAGGGATGTGGCCACAGTTTTTACCTCCTAGAATACTACTCCCTAGAATGTTTCCAGCTGGCCTGATATTGCACAGATGGCCTAATATTGCCTTCTAAAGGTGTTCATAAGATTCACATTTAGAAAGAAAGGATCACTTATCAGGGTTCAAGAATGTTTACTTTTACAGCCAAAATTTATTAGTGTTGTTTTCATCATTGAAACATTTTGTAGGTGTTGGAGTTTTTAAAATGCAGTCTTAGTCTCTGCTATTATATTATAAATAAGTATAAATGTGATAATATGCTCTCCTAGACTCTTTTATCATTATTATAAGTAAGTATTTGATAAAATGTATAAATGGACACTCAGCAATTTATGGAGGGACTAGGTCAGGTGACATTATGTGAATTTATAGCTATTAATCATTCTCATACAATATCAGTTAGAGACCAGAGCTGTAACACTAAGAACATTTGAGACTGTCTGAATCAGGATGCCAGGTTCTTCGTTGCTATCCAGCAGATTGACTTTGAACTTTTCAGCACAATTACTTGTTGCAGCTCTGTATTCATATTCATGTCACTTGCGGTCGAAAGAGGCCTTACAACGAACAACAACATACATTTACCTAGCTAGTTAACATACCTTGACAATTTGCATAGCCATAAAGAAGCACTTGAACAAATAGCAACCATAGAAAATGCCTTTTATGTGACATCTTTCACTAAGATTTTAGAACGAGAGCATTAACTACAAATATATAATATATTGTTACGTATCAAAGGAAGTAAGTACCAAAGGAAGCAAGAAAACGGGCGCACCACACCCCCTTCACTGACAGACATCCCTTTACAAATAACTTTATGTACCACCTCCTTTTATGTGCAATGCCAATCTCAAGTCAGCATCGAGAAAGTACTCCAGAATAAGTTGTTTTGTACTGATACGGTATTCCTACGTAAGATAGGCGGCAATATGGAGAATGTGGTCGCACAGAATATAAATCTAGGAGTAGGGGTAGGGTATACACAACTGCACTTCCTTAGAGAATAGAGATAATGTATAATGGCGTATATTATAGCATTAACATGGTACACATACTGTTGTATAAGAGACTTGTTTAGTACATGTTGCATATAGTCATACTAAACATTTGTAGGGGGGAACAGAAAGAAGTACGTGGTATAATTATAAAAGGTTAGGTACATTCAATTAATACTCTCTCAGATTAAGTGAAACGAAAATATATAAGCTTAAATGCTAAAGTGCCTTATTCTTTTATTATACCCATGTTTAATATGAATCTCAATTCAAAGCCAAATAAAAAAAGACGAAATTGTTCATGATAATTGTCATTGGTTACTTTGTTATATTGGAGCCTAAGATCCGTGATATTAGATTCAAAACTGATTGTGTTTATTTGAAATGATATAACCAAGGATCAGCAAGGGAGCCAAAGACACTTCCCACCTTCCACAAACCAAGCTTTTTGAAATTTATAATGTACAAAAGTACCAATACTGAAAAATTAGTTAATAATTCAACTGCATGCTAATTTATACTCATAATTCATGATTAAATGCCCCAATCAACTCAAAATGTTTTGACCGAGTTTATTTGGGATCTTTCCTGTAATTGGCATTGCATTGCATCTAATATCATATCAGGATTTCTTGTAACATATAAATAATGATGTACTTCAGCACAAGTGGCAAGCGAGCTGGTCTGGCTGAAATTTAAATTTGATTTTTAGCTGGTAATATTTTTTGTTAAATATTTTTGTTTAGTTTACTGATATTCTTCAGCAACACGTAATACTTTTATACATACTTGTTCATTGGATATACCAGCACAAGACCTGCGTTGTACTCTCTTTGTGACTTTGTTTACATAGTACAAAAAGTTATTGATATAATGTGTGGTTCCATTAGCTATGATCATCTGTCTAAGTGAGTAGTAATGCAGGGTTGAACAACAATTAGTGATGAATGAGAACTAGAGATAAAAGACCATTATGTAAATTATGTAAATAATATTTCGAATGTCTCAACTAAGATAAATAATAAAATTTCACTGATCAGTTAATCTTCCGTATTATTGATTTTCTTAAGTAAATTCAACAGAATAAAAAAAATAATATACACAAAATTTTGATATGTCAAGCTTGCTAAAGAATTATATTACACTATCAAGTTGTCACTGAAGCTAACAGAGTCTGTACCATCAGTACTCTCCGTTTTTTTTTCAGTGCAGTGACAAACTCAAAAATATTGACTGTTCTGTATTAATTCTCTCGAGCATGTACTCCAGATTAATGAAGGTACTACTTCTACCCACACTAGCACTACAGTGAACCACCATGAGGTCTGCATTGCTATAAGGGTGAGATCTGCGTACTCGTCTAATGAAATCATTCATTGATATGGCATTAGCTGGAATTGTGTGCTCTGGCCAGCCAAAATAGTGAAATAAAGTGACATTGACAATAGAAGATCCTAGACTACCAGTCTGGAAATAAAATTTAGAATATTCCGTGATTACCATTAAATAAAACGAAAAAAAAAGTCATTAGATTTTACAGTATTCACTATAGCAAGCACAATCTAGCGTGTAGTTGCCTATTTATCTTAATATTTGATTATAAAAAATTAAAAAATGTCAGTTTTTACTCAATATATGTGTTTATTTTATCAGACTAGAGTACGATAATATTAAATAGTTAACACCACCAGGTTTAACGATTATAGTTTTATTGAAAAAAAGAAGCATTGTTGTTGTTGTTTTTTGGTTTTTGCACATTGTCTATTTACTAAATTTTTGGAAGTAACAATCTTTCACAGCCTACTACTCTTGTTATTGTTTACTTTGCTATGAAAGATAAAGTTCTATAGTTATGATTAGCCCTCATATGTAAGATTGTGAAAGTGTATATAATAGAAGTCATATACTTAATATATTCAATGCAACTTGTATTACCTATTACATTTTGTTGACTAAAATAAAGATAACGATAAATAGATTTTTTTACTTTGTATACACATTTTTTGTCAGCAAATTGCAGAAGTCCAGCAAATGCAATTTTCTTGTACAATTTTGTGTGCCACCTATATCTCCACAAAAATGTGTAGCACACAAAATTGTACAAGAAAATTGCATTACCTCACTACTCTTGAATTAATGCCGAAAGGAATAAAATAATATATCACCTTTTTATGAGTGTACACATGGGAATGCTTGGGGTGTTCAAGCCCCCCAAATATTTTAATGCTGCTATAGATACACTCAGTGCAGTGTTAATTCTAACCATAACTATATTACTATACTGGTATTATTTTTTAATTAAGCACTCTCAAGATTTTATTTTTTCTATAACCTTGACCTTACATAAAATGGTCAGTGCTTATGAAGCACTTTTAAGAACTTTATCTTTCATAGCAAAGTAAACAATAACAAGAGCAGCTACTTGTAGAAAAATACTGGAACTCACATGAATACAATGCACAAGTGAAATATTCAGTTTCAGTTTCCATTATGTCAACAATATACTTTATAATTAATTTTATTACTACTATTCATAAGTTTTTATCAGAGTGACCCCCAATATTACCATATTAAACTAAAATTACCTTAGTGATTATAATCATAAAAATCTGTTAAAACAAGTAAAGAATTAAATCAAAACATATAAAAAAATATTGTCTAACATTGCACAATTGCTTAAAGCGCCATTGGAAATTTCAACGGTAGGTTTCTTCATTCATTTTTTCTATTAACATAATATGAATTAAATTTTAAAAGTTAAATACTAGTATATACTCCTTTTCTTACAACGCTTTAGTTATCATTTCAATTGTGGGACACTGTGTAATAATATGTTCCAGTTTGTCAAGTCAATGATAGTTGGTTCATAGTTTTTTCTGCTACTAGCCAAGAAGTAAGACATATTTTTTTAGTATAAAAATAATACATATAGTAATATTACATTTATTTATTCAATGCTTGATATTTTACTATCGATTTTGAAGATTACTGGCTTTACAAGTTGCGTTAACCCTAGTACAGACTGCTGCAGTGAAGATATCAAGGATACATCTCAAGCTGTAATTTGCTTGTCTCTGGTTCTTAATAAAAGAAGTCTGCTCATGAAATATATCAGCGATGGCAAAATATTCCACACCCCCAATGAATATTTTAGACATTGTTTGGAACAAATTGGTTGGTTTTGTTGAGATAGCACTAAAATTTGAAAACGTGCCTGTTGCTATTGACTATAGTAGAACTTCTGAAGGTAATGGGCAGGTCAATTTAGCATAATGCCATATCTTGAATTATCTCACAGTTCATGAGCCTTAAAGTTCTAATACATATATTATATACTATTGATTAAGGTCAAGTAAGCATGTTTGGTAACATGACATTTTAGTTATTAAAAATAACAATCTTAAACAGATGTTGTTTTGATATATTCCTAAGTTTTTAAAATGACATGTACCGTTATAGATATCATATTATGGTGTCATCAGTAATGTTTGATTCACAAATACATGGCATTTATTGAATAGAATTCAAAGATATAATAATTGCTATCTAGCTATTTCCTATTTATTGCCACTCATTAAAAGTTGGAAAATATTTTTTTACCATTAGTTAAAAAAAAAAGATTATGACACTATATAGCAGACAATTGAGTGAACACTATCAATTCTACAGAATCTACAAGCTAAATATAACAACAATAAAGACAACTTAAATACACTTATCAAATATCAAAACGTATATTGTATTTAATTCAGTTGAAGTTACAGTATTGTCTGCTGGAGTGTCCACTTTCAGATATCCAGTAATATCCTGACTCAATTCCTGAGCGAATATTTTTTATTTCACTACAGGAATTGGCTGAATAGGAACGTAGCTGACCAATAGGCTGGAATCCAAATCTTTGGATCAATATGTTCACAGTTTTTCGTGTGATTTCTTCCCTGATGGTTGAGCTAGGGCAAACGTGGAGTTCTTGAAAATTGTTGATGCCATCATCTAAGTACACTCAAATTTAGTACAAACACATTTAAAGAATACTACATTAGTTAACCGTAATTTTTTTATTAAACATGCTAATCATTAAAACATTTTTAGCTATTATTATAATATTTTTCAGCTGAGAATGACTGAATCAGCTTTATTGATTTAATTTTTCTTAGTATGTCAGGAAACAGCACTGTATAACTAGATTATTGATGCAAAAAATAATTTTATACAAATGTTCACACAATATGCAATAATAAAGAAAATCTGGAGCTAGATACCCTACAATCAGAAAGAAGTATAAATGAAACATATCACATCACCAAACATTTACTAGTATAGTTAGAGCAAATTCTACTGTAATTGGAACAGATCTTGTGTGCCTTTGTACCTGTACAAAATGTTATCTAAGAAATGATATTTGATACAATTGTTTGGAGTTGGCAAAAATGTGATTAAATTATCTACATGCTTGTGGCTGAATAAACTAAACTACCAGAGGGAGAAACTACTTCTTGAGTTCTGGATATTTTCTGATGTCATTCAACTAAAATGTTATTATCTTTTCAGTTGGCTAGAAAATAAGTTGATGTTGCAGGTTTGAAGCCAATTTAATCCTTAATAAAGGAAGCACAAAGAACTAATTCTCAGCACCATTGTAAAGCTAGCTATTACAAAATCATTTCTAAGACAAACGGAATAATATTACTTATTGTACCAATATTTAGTTTGCATACTAGAAGCTAAGCAATAAAGGGTCCCAATGGGTAACTCAATTTCCAGTACCAGGTAAAAATTCTAGATCATCTAGCAAAATTTTGACCTTGAACTTTTATTAATCAAGCATAATTTGTTATGAAATGATGAAATCTGATGAATAGAAACATCGGTTACTTGCAAGAGGCATTAAACAATATCTTGTGCTCTTCTGTGGAAGTAACTTCCAGAAGACAAGTAACTGACTACAATTTCGTGGATCAGTTTTTAATGAATATATTGATATTACTGTCTCTGTGTAACAAGCTAGACTCAATTTTAATTAGGCATTGAAAACTGTAAAGTCTAGATAGGACATAATGATACTATGCCAGATTTTTATTGACGAATGGGCATTACCAAACCCTACAGAATTTTTATCAATGCTTAGAGCCAACATACCAACATTAACCAATGACTGATACTTATGCCATTGTACTGCTAGTCCTGGATATTTCAACAAACACTTACTTTCTCAAATTTGTAAGCAACAACTACATATTAAATACAACTAGGAAAACAACATATCATAGTATCTAAAGTCAAAAAGACGGATGCTTCTTCATCTCAAGTTTAACATCCATTTTCCTTGTGATAGTTATCATAACTTCTCTGTTAACATATGTGATAGTGAACACTGGCTTTATGTTGGGTTTAGTATTTTAAATTTGCATTGGGTTTTATTAGAGTAGCTTTTAAGTATCTGTATGATTAAAACTACTATAAAAATTCTTTTTGGCATAGGCTCCAACTTATCTTGAATCCGAAGGACAGTCCTTAATTAATTTTGGACTGTGTCCTTCGTCCTTGAAGGGTTTGGTACTGCCCTATTGTTTGTCCTTGAAGTGTCTTGCCATCTATTATAACATTATATTTTGTAATGTAATCATGCTCTGTTGGACATTTGCAAGGTCAGCTGCTCTAATAAGTTATTCATAGCTATATGGTATCAGGTTTGATGTTAATTCCAGCTTCAAATGCTGACAGTGAGAGGGTTTTTTTCCATGTTCAGAAGTCATACAGATCAAGGATCAACTCCAAAAAAATTAACAATAGTTCCTTTATTGGCCATAACTTCAATCGTGACATTAGCTACACAACTTTCTATGAAGAACTACTCAATAATGTGCAAAAAACAACAACTGTACTTTATTACAAAAAAAAAATTCCAATTAAAATGGGTGTTGTTTGGGTGCGGCTATACTAATTAGGGGAGTGGTTATTAATGGGTGTGGTTGTCCTTGAATAATTTTTTTTTAAAAGTTGGAGCCTATGTTTTGGACTATATCTTTACCTTTTAATAAGTGTTAGAATTACCTTTGTCAACTTATTACATGCTAGGGTAATTCTAGCTGTTAAATGATTTACCATTTTGATTAACCACATCTCGACAATGTAAGGTCTAGCATCTGTATAACTATCTATTGCACTGTTATCTAGACCATCAGACAAAATCAAACATATTTTAGGACAAGTTACACAGTTAAGATAACTATGATTTAACTGAGTAATATTAATATCAGATAGAAACAATATTAAAGCATTGAAAATACACTCACATGGTAAAGCCAATGTTGTAATATTCAAAGCTGAACGAGGGCTGGAAGTTATTGTGTTAAGGTATGCCACATCAATAGTGTAGGAAGTTACTGGATTAAGTGTATTAGCAGTAAACGTTCTATAATCAACATTTACATTGGCAGATTCCAGTATTTGAGTAGATCCTGTCTCATAATATCTAACTGTATAATATCTGTCTGGTCCATTACGTGAGAGACAAGATTCTCTATTCCATGAGACTGTGAAACTAGTGGCATTAAAGGACTCCAATATTAACTGTGGAGCTTCCCTTGGAGCTAACAAATACAAGTATGACTAAATAGTAAGAATGAACAGTAAGGATCTTACCAGCAGATACAGTAGTAAGAGTATGTATTGCAGGTGAAGATGTATTCCCATTATTTGTTGCTGTTAAGGTGAATTCATATTCTATATTCTCTTCCAAACCTGATATCATTATAGTAGTAATTGAGGTACTGTTAGTGCCTGAAGGAGCTTCAGTACAACTTCCAACTCTTCTATAACTGATAGTATAGATATTTACAATTACTGGAGAAGGTGATGCCCATGCTAATACCACTCTTGTACTTGAAACTGAAGAATCCCTGAAATTTCTAGGCATAGAAGGACTAACATCTGTACAGAATAATCAGATAATAAAAAAGACTAGAACAGATTAATCAGTCACATAGTCTATTAAAGACAAGATAATATGATCCGAACATAGCAGTATAGTTACATAGTACTTTTAATTCATGTATTACACACATTGAAATATAACAATTTTAACAATGACTTACAGTTATATCCTAAGGTTGTTATTGTCAAAGTTGAAAATGGGCCAAGTCCTATAGAGTTAGTGAAGGCCACTTCAAATGTATAGGATGTGGCAGGAGTTAGTGAGTTGGCAGTGAATGTTCTGCTAGTAATATCTACATTTGATGTTTGTGGTATTGAAGTAGATCCTGTCTCATAGTATCTAACTAAATAATAATGTCCATTTGGTCCATTTCGTGAGAGACAAGACTCACGTTCCCATGTAGTTGTGAAAGTAGTGGGACCACGATGCTGTAGCATTAGTAGGGGTGGAGCTTCTGAAGGTACTACAAGAATAATAGAACAACTGATTACTGACATAATAGTAACAGTCATTCTTACAGGTTGATGGCATAGTGTATTCATATACTGCATCAGGTGTAGAGGTACCAGCACTATTAGTGGCTGTTAGTCTAAATCGATACCCAATGTTTTCTTGTAGACCAGTAATAGTAGTAGTAGTTGTAGTGGAAGTTACACTACCTGGAGGAGCTGCTGTGCATCCTGAGACTCTGGTATAACTGACAGTATAAGTATTAACAAAATCTATGGAGGATGACCGCCATGTCAGTGTTATTTGTGTACTTTGAACAGCAGATTGCATAAAGTTAGTTGGAGTAGAAGGATGGACATCTATGTAATTGAATTATTTAGGACATTTACAACTTTAAAAGGATATTAGTAGGAATGTACTTTTTAATGTGTAACTTACATGTAACTGAAATTGTGTGAGGTGAACTAGTCACATCTACAGTGCCAGTCAAATAGTCTGACGAGGCCATGACTTGACAACTGTACGCAGCACTATCTTCAGTTGATGCCAACTGAGTAAAAACAAAATCTGTATTATTATTATTATCAATAATATTTGCATTCTTTCTCCATTGATATGATATTGGCATCAATTCCAGAGTGGCTGGTGCATCAATAGTACAAATCAGTGTGTATCTTCGGAGAACAACTGGTGTCCCACTTGGAGTGACAGAGGCAGAAATTGAAGGTCCTATAATTTAGTTTAAAGTAATTTATTCATTGAAATGTTATTGCTTGGCAACATACTTGTAACTGTGAGCATAAAAGAAGTGGTTTGACTAGATCCTGTGACAGAAGCCTGACAAGTGTAAGTTCCAGAATCATATTCTCTGACTCTACCCGAGATTACAGCTTGATTTTCTCTACCAGATAGAAGTCCACTTGATCCAGATCCAGTAGTTGTCCATGTATAACTTGGGGACATACTACCAGACACAGTCGCCTCACAAGCACGTGAAACCATTGAACCAGCAGGAATGGATGGATTGTCAGGAGTAATTGTTACAGATATAACCATGGAAGCTTCACGGATATTATTGAACAATAAACGGAAAGAAAATACAACACACAGAGTGATTTTATTATGATATGTACATATGGGAATACTGTAGTTATATTAGGTAAAAAAGATATTCTAAAAATACTAATATCTTCTATCATAACCACATACTAGATAAATATTTGAAAAACTTCAGTCTGCTATTAGTTACGTTTCTGGAATCAGTTATCTCACTAAGAGATAAAAAGCATTCAAAACTTCTTGTTTCAAAACTTTTTGTAGTTGATGGAGAAATTCTAATAAGTACAAGTAGGATTTAGTTTATAGCTATGTGTACAGAGTGTTAATAGAGAATTTTCTTGTTTTAACTGTCAATGGTAATGTTAATTAAAAATTAACTTGATAATTGTACTTACTAACAATATTGGCTTTTAGAACGAGAACATTTGCTATTATTGTAATTATTTCAGCCAAGAATGACTGAATCATTGAAAGTATACATTGTATTACATTGCTCATGATCTATTAATCAATGACCATAGAGAATTGTGGAATGGAGATATTAGAACACTACATGATTGATGTATGTCCTATATAATAATTGAATTGTCTATAGAATAATATTATAGTAACATTTAGAAATGCAAAAGAGCAAACTTATTCTTACAAGGTGGTTTTTTTTTTGACACATCATTCTATATCATGTGATTGATCACTTGTTGATTGGTGAGTGAGTGAAGTGAGCAAGACGCTATCAGGGGTAACACAATAAAAAATCGGGAATATTTGTCTGTTTATTATGTTTTGGACGTATGTATGTCATTTTTTACTTTGACCATAACACTTTTGTGTTTGTTTTGTGGTCTAATTCTTCCCATACCACATCCACTAAACAGAATCTTCGAGTTTGCGATCTGGTATCATCCAAGGAAATTGAATTGCTTATGCCTTTAAATTCGTATAAATCTGAATGTCAAGCGATGTACTTAGGTCTAGTAATCGAAAGCTACTGGCAATTCAGGTATTCAGAATGACATATATTAGAGACTACAGATGATACCAGTACTGAGGAAATTGAGGTAAGAAAGTAGTTTTGTATTTGTTAGCTAAAAATGGAATGGTCACAATGGCTAGGCTATGTACGTCTTTAGAAATGGACTGAATGATATGTTTTTGAAATGTTTTACCTCATCGTTTGAATTACTTGTGCAAAATTCGCTCGTCGTTTGTGCTCAAGCACAACACTTGTATGTTAACAAGAACGGCATTTGAGGCTTCAATCTAGTTTTTATGAAGGGTCAGAACTTGATAATAGCTTTACTTTTATTAGAGTATTGAAACATTCACACTATTGTCCATGACATTTTTATTGTTTCTATTTACACATGTCATGAAGCACGACTTCAATAAGCAAAACTCACAAGGACTCTAGTGAAGGAAAATTGGGATCAGTATTTACTAAAGTAGTGCCCTCCACTTCCCTTCACAATAATATTATTATTGTATATTAGTTATTATTCAATTGTTATCAAGTTCTGACCCTTAATAAAAACTAGATTGACACTTTCTCACCTAAAGTGGTCTGGAAAAAAAGCAAAGGAAAAATGTGAAAAAATCTTAGTTGTCGCCTGGGATTCGAACCCAGGGCCAATGGCTTTAGCCACCTATGCTCTAACCGCTACAACCACCCTTGACTTCCAAGACTCTCACATTTTTCCTTTATACTGTTGAGTAGTACCACTTGCTGCAATCTCTTACTCAACAGACCACCAATTATGTGCCGTCAGAACACCTTTTCGGTGTTGACCGGAAACACCTCCCCCTTCGTCATAGCTCAGTGGTTAGAGCACTGGTGGCTAAAGCCAGTGGCCCTTGGTTCAAATCCCCGGCAAAAACTAAGATTAATTCACATTTTCCTTTGCTTTTTTCCAGACCCCTTTAGGTGAGAAATTGACAATCTAGTTCCTATGAAGGTCAGAACTTGATAATTGTGATGTTAAAGCTTTTTTAATCCACCAATTATGGCTCCTCTCTGAGTCTTTCAGTAAAATTTAATTAATCAGATTCATTTGTTCTTGATTTAATTAACTGACTTATTCACTCATTTCATTAATAGGTACAAAAATTCCAGATAGCTGTAATGATGAATGTAGTTATAGTCAAAACCAAAAAAATGCAATACTGTTATGGAGCACGATATAGCAGATACAATCACATACTAAAAACTAAATAATATATATTTCCTTGAGTTAAAGTACAGAAATGCAAGAACAAGAATAAGAAATTATGTGAATACCAGCGCTATGGTTTTAGACAAATATATAATGCATATACATTTGTACAAATGAACTAATTTGATTAACCTTAACACTACTGACTTTATTAGTACTTACTAACTAGCATAACTGTGGCAGTTTCATCTTCTCCTGTAACACCGTCTGGAACAGTACATGTGAATGTTCCTAATCGTCTTGCAGATTTACCAGACTCTAAAGTCAGACGCACTTCCTGTAAATACCCCCTCCTGCTGAAATCTAATGCATCAGCGGGACGAGGAACTATAGAACTATCAGGATATAGCCATTCTCCAACATGCCCTCCAAATCGAACAGGATTGGTATCATTATCGTGTCCTCTACAGCAACCGATGTTGACATTAGTAGTGATACATCTCAATGTAGATCCAGCACCACGGCCGTCTGATTCACTCCCAATGTCATTGAGAAGAACAAATGCTCCAGGAAGATAAATTTCATCATTTAATATGAAATATAAACCAGTCGATGGAGCTAAATATTAGGGATATTCAAATGATAAGATAATAAATTTTAGTTTTTAAGATGTAAATGTAGCCATAACTATTATGTATTTTGAAAATAAATATGTATATTTTATGCCCGCCATTTTGTTCATACCAATGCCAAGTTTATTTATAGCCCGACTATCTTAGCTACATAGTAGCTTCTCTTTTCTAAAAATATAAGCAATAGAACAATACATTAGCTGTTTTCTGGATGCAGTATCGAAGCTTTAATATATTCCGTTTAGGGGAAAAATTTCCCCTATATTACGTTCACCTTGAGCACGTAGGCGATTGTGCAGATGAATGGGTTAGATGGTGCAGTTCAACATCAGCAAATCAATAAGTTAAACATACTTGGACTTCTCTAAACGCTACACTAAACACTTTATTGGGAAATCAAAAAACTCAATGTGTGAAACTATAGAGCTAAATAGTAGTCATTAATATGTCAATTCTTTTGTCGATTTTATTAAAACTCATATGACTGCAGTACATCTTAATAATATAGATATTATTTTATAAAAATAAATGTGCAAAAATGTATAGAAAGGAATAGAGTTAGATAAGAAAGAACCTAACTCTGTTAAACTATACCATTAACACTGTTTATGCTGTTAATTTTCATGGCTCACCTACATGAAATATATTTTGAATTGTTAATGCTTCTATTGCTTTCTTTAAAAGTGTTCATGTGAGAAATCGCCTTTTTAGATTGCACCCCATAACTATGGGGGGGGGGGGAGCTCCAGCCCCCACAGCCCTCCCTTTTTATGCCACATATATACTATATGTCTACTTACACTTACAGTTAGCTAATTTGTGCATTCCTAATTGTATTGTGCTTCGTAATGCTTGCATGTTAATCTATTGAACCATAAAACAAGGGCAAAAAATATTGAAAACAAAGTCCGAATATTATTAGTATAATTGAGTAAACAGTAGAGAGCAGAAAGGAAGCTATGTTATGTATAATTATCCTTTAGCTATTTGATTCAAATTTTTTTTTTGTAAATGTCTATCTTAGGTCTATAGTTTGAACACGGTTTTTAAAGATTGTTGTTATGGTATCAAATTTAGACATGCTTCCTTCATTGTCCCCCCTTCAATCATAAAATATTCAGCTGCATGCTATGGAATTAATAATGCTTAACCCTCTCGTTCCTGAATTGTTTCTACGCGCACGGAAAAATCTAATCGTCAACCGCGGAATAGAGCATTACCGTTTTATTTTTTTAACTCGATGCTGGCTGGGAAAACCCCATAGCAACCATATATCACGAAATAGACCAAGAGTTTGGGATTCTACTAAAACTTAAAAAAAATATTTTTTCCCCAAAAAATTCCACTTTTCCCATCAATATAAAAACGAAATAATATTGTTTGATGTATTTTATACCAATATTACATTAGTTCAACAATTAAATATGTTGTTTGTTGTGTTTGGTGCTGATTGTAATCATGTAGGAGACATCTATGAGTGTCCACAAGGAACATATGCCATCAGACGTCGAGCTCCACTACAAAACAATTTCATATACACAAAAACACAGACAACGAAGATATTTGTAATACAAACAACAAATTATTCATGATCCGATATAAATGCAATGTTATGATGTATTGTATGCGGTTTCATACAGGATTTTTGTTTGGGGGGATGGGGCTCCGAGTATACTTCGCCACACCCATTTCTTGGAACCTTCACTACTTTGATGCACATCTTTGCATAAAAGTCCATACTTCACACTGATGATCAGTGTTCAATCATATGCACTAAATGGCTCAGTTATGATAGGAACATAATGGGATACAATATCAGACTAAAAATAAATGCTTCCAAAATGTTCATTTCTATTCAACTCCCAAAATTCTAGGGGGGGATCCCAGGGCTAACCTCCCACTGTATGAATCCCTGGTATGTATACTCCATACTGTCCATGAGAGAAAAAATCACCGTTGTATTGAGAAAGTGTAATTTGAAAATGAAAAGCAGTACAAGCACACACGTGGAATTCAACTTACCCGGCATGGATGGTGTCACAGACTGAACGATTCCTCCCAGGTTAGGATCCGGAACCTCCATACAATACCAAAGAAACACAGACAACAATGATATTTGTAACATAACAGCTGGCCTCGCTGAATTGCCCCCCCCCCCCCTCCCGTCATTGCTTTTATCTGACAATCTTGTGCCATAACCCCCCCCCCTTCGCCCCAACTGGACACCCAAATATCAGTAAGTTGAAATGAAATTCAACTTACACGGCATGGATGATGTCACAGACCGAAAAAGTCCCCCAAGTTTGTTCTCTACCGGGTTGGATCCAGAAGCGCCACATACTGTTTGTCCACGGTTGCTCTCTCTCATTCCACAAATGCACGCACACACATACACACACACAAGAAAAAAGAAGATACAGGTGAATAGAGATCATTAAAATAAATGTATAATTTATTACACATATATTGACTGGTATACACACACACACACACACACAAAAATCAAATTACATGGGCATAATAGTCCCGATCCAGAAAGATCCAGAGCTCCCTCCCCGGTTAGATCCGGAAGCGCCGCTAGAATAACATTTCAACTCCACGCACACACATATACATCGAGCGTGAAGATCCACTACAAAACCACAAAAACACAGACAACGACAACAATGATATTCGTGTCACATTACATATTACAACTTTTGGGATGTTCACGGGGGGGTGGGGGGTGGCAGCCACAAATATCAAAGTCTGTGGTCCTTCACACAAAAGATTATGGAATATCAATGGGTGTGTTGTCCTCTTTCTTCCACTCACCCCCTACCTGATCCACCCGACTTATCTTCTTCGGTGCCCGCCTGCTCCGACCGCGAGGACGTCCAGAACTCAGAGCAGGAGGAGCCACTTAATCAATGGAACCTGCTGCCTCTTCGTCTGTTTCATCATTGGAAGACTCAGGTCCGGCATCCTCTCCTTCATCACTGGAAGACTCTGCTCCTGTCGCCTCATCTGGGTCCTCTTCACAATCCGGGTCGGTGAATGCATACACATCTGGTCCTAGTAGTACATGTAAAAAAATTGTTCAAAAAACCACAAACCACTTTCAAATCTCAAAACTCAATGAAATATGTATGTATATATTATAGCTAAACAGCTTTCTCTACCTCAATATAGCTATCAAATAAGTCCTTTCCACAACAGAAGCTTGCTAGTTTTCAAGAAAAAGACAAGAGAAAGACAAGCTTACCTCGATCATCTTCTTGACTCCCATTGTCAGTATCAGAGTTGACGGGATCTGGTCCACCAACCCTGATACAGGGCCTCCTATAGCCGTAAAAGTCGTCTCCCTCCTTTCCGCTTGATCCTGAGTCGCTAGAGTCAGCATCAAGTAAGTCTAAAACTTCCACAGCACTGTAACTGGTAGACGCCATCTTTCCAAAATGACTTTGGAAAAAAATCAAATTTTGCATAGTTACCTGGATCACACGACATGCTCACTCTTTAAGCATTACCTAAGACTGTGCATAATGGGGAGGCCCCCAGTTGAACTGGCTATTTTATAAAAATAAGAGAAGACTGTAAGTCAAACCGCAAAGTCTTGGTCGGCAAAGAAGTGGTTGTTTCAATGTGTTATGGAAGGCTACTGGGCTCAAGCAATTTTTCGCTGCTTCTACAAAGCTCTGGAGATGACTGGATCCATAAATGAAGCTGCTGTGAAGAAGGTAACTTTTTTTTTAATTCAACGGAGAACCGATGTTTTTTTTTTTGCTGAGGAAGAAATAAACGCAACTACTGTGAGGTACTGTCGAAGCAGTCCTGGCTGAAAGCTATTTTAGATGCTTCTCCAATGCATTGGGCACCTGTGTATGCAATCTGAAGGTTGTAGCTATAAAGTAACTATTTAAAAAAATTCGGAGAATCCGACCGGTCGTCACCCGCTTTAAAGCGGGATCCGGAACGAAAGGGTTAAATTTGTTAAAAAGGACTTACGATCATTATCAACAATTTTTACAGTAATTTGTCTTGACACCAAATTTGAAAGTGTGGGTACACTAAATTTTGGTTCTAGAAATGGTGAAATTTTTAAATTAAATCCCTCTGATCCCTCTGCTATTTCATCAGGGAACAGTAATAGAGGAAGTGTTATGATCGTGTCTAACGGTTTCAATCTTTTAACCACTACAACTTGATTTCCGACGAAATCTGCAAGACTAAAATCCACTCCAGGTGTTGCTGATCCAATTATGCCTGTGATGGTCTCATAATTGATTTGAACTCGAAATGTCTGCTCAGTGGGTTGATTATTTTCCTTTAACAAATGAATAACTTGTTGGGAGAGCCCGTCAGGTTCGTCATAGAATAATTTAGACACGTTAAAGCCAATCACCGTAGCTAAAAATAAATAACAAAAATTATATGCACATATTATATTGTAGCAATATGCTGCAATTGGTCAACATAGTATATGGCAATACACACTCGCATTTAAATGACTGACCAATTGTTTCAAGGAATTCACAGCAGTAGTGCATGTGTACCACAAATACACAAGTATTCAGATGTCAATAATTTTATTCACTTCTTTCAGTTCAGCTATTCTAACCAAACTAAAAAATGCTGTTTACCCACATGAAGAAAAAAAAAAAAAGAAAAAAAAGTGCAAGAGTAGGTAGGTGGTCAACTAAAATGTTAAAAATGTTTTAGAACCCAATCATCCATTCAATTTTAGAAAATAATACTAATACTGTAGTAACCGAAGAAACTGAGATGAAGCCAGTAACCGTGCTATTCAGGATTAATAGTACGAGTAATGCTATTGAAATAGCACAAGGCGAATCAGAGTGCTATTTCAATTGCTTTATGAGTGCTATTGATCCTGAATAGCACAGGTTACCCGATCTACCATTCTCTAATAGTAGGCCAACTTTAAAAAAAATTATTTGCTATTGTAGCTACACTGCATCTTTCACTCACTATCTCTTTATTTCATGATTAGCTTCCTCTGGAACTTTGTTTTCAACGTACGGCTCCTCCTAATCGGTTGAAAAACATTCCGTCTAATACGGGTTAGAGCTTCTGTGGTAAGGAATGATATTGTTTCCAAGGTTAATGCTGCACACGTGCACACTTACCCGTACTACTTCACTTAGCTACCGTGGTATTTCACTTAGTTATCATGCTATTTCACTTAGTGATGCGCTATTACACTTTCCCTGTGTGATTTTAATTGAACAGCAATTTTCCCCATACATTTTTGAAGGGGTATTTATGCACCGTATTATTACTACTATTATATACTTACAGGAGCTTCTCCACTACAACACAAGGACAAAGTACCTGCCGAAGGCGCTGCTCAGTAATTTTGGAGTGAATATCGAGGCCAGGTTATATAACTTCCCTAGTAAAAATATCCGGGCAAGGACTACTGTATGGAGAGTTGCTGTAAATGGCTATGAGACAACCTGAAGCTAAGACACCACAACTTCGCGAATTCATGCTGCTATGCTGGGGATATAGCAACACAAGACTTACACTGTATTCTCTTTGTTACCTGGCTTATTGGACAATGGATTTCCAAGTACGAACGTTGCGTAGAATAATGACATACAGTTCATTAACTTACCAACACCATTAAATATAAATAGAAAATTAACGCAAGTTCATAAGACTTGATTGTGCCCAGCAACATTACATTCAAGATTGGATGATACCACAAAATATTCAATTTAGTGGGATATGGGAGCCACCATACGAACACAAAAATGCGAGGGAAAACACAAAAATGGCGTACGTACGACAAAACATACATATAAACAAACAAATATCACCGATTTTCAGTTGTGTTACCCCTGATAGTGTCCCATTCACTCTGCTGGCTCGCCAATAACAAAAATAAATAAATATAAAAAAGATAACACACCCAAAATCCAAATGAACTCGATCACTTAGTGGTAGCACATGAGGATAACAACAAGAATTCGACCACCCTTCCCTACACCTACACACGCTAGTCCTATACCATAATCATTATCCACAATAATCCCAATGGTCACGTTTCTTTCCAAGTTGTCAATAGTAGATGGATTAACAGCATAAAAAACTTCTGATGTAATCAAAAACATCTGTTCAAATCTCTCGTTTATGTCGTCATCAAATATTGGAATCTCCACATTGATGGATGGCCGCACAGGTAAGGGCAATGCATCAGCAGGAAACACCACTTGGAAGCTGG
>WLWD01000150.1_pt1 | contig 19274 bp, 20 predicted proteins | sample 6712731 | NCBI WGS metagenome assembly WLWD01 (sample SAMN12718690, study PRJNA576275) | sponge metagenome | isolation source: marine sponge | host: Mycale hentscheli | place: New Zealand: South Island, Marlborough, Capsize Point | collected 2014-11-01
TTAGCACTATGTGCGTGCACAGTAATAGTACTACGTGCGTGGAGTGTTAGCACTATGTGTGTGCACAGTAATAGTACTACGTGTGTGCACAGTGCTAGCACTACGTGTGTGCACAGTGTTAGCACTATGTGCGTGCACAGTGTTAGCACTATGTGTGTGCAAAGTGTTAGCACTATGTGTGTGCACAGTGTTAGCACTATGTGCGTGCACAGTAATAGTACTACGTGCATGCACAGTGTTAGTACTATGTGCGTGCACAGTGTTAGCACTTCGTGTGCAGTACTACTTCGTGAATGCAGTGTTAGTATTAGTACGTGTATGTACAATGATAACAGTAGTGCATGCCTAGAGACTTACCATTATTCTCTTCTTCAATCAAGAACACCAGAACCTCAGTACAGATAGCAGCAGCCCAAGCACCATGAAATCTAGGAAATGAAAAAAAAAGAAAAGGTTATGACAATATTAATTCTAATGGAAAAGAAAATTAGTTATCAAGCCAAGCTAATGAAGCACCAAAGGTGTGAACCCTCAGCGCCAATGGCACCAATATCATTGCATACTACAGAACCACTAGCCTCAGCAACTATGATACTTGATACTTTATAATATCTCTGTTCTATATGCAACAGCACAGGCCAACCAACACTTTCCTACTTGTTTCAACTCTAGTGTTATTAGGGCCCAAAGAGTGGGAGCTGGAGGACAACTTGAGGATGCTAGGGAAGGTCTAGTACAAAAGAATAGCCAAGTGAAGGGTGCATGGTAAGGTCATAAGGTAAGGGATAGCATCAGCAGATAAGCAGTGCAATGAGACTGTCACTAATAAAAAGCATGTATAGACTTGCCAGCAAAGTGTGAGCATCAACCAAGAATGGGTCAAAGCCATAGGCTAAAGAGACAGCCAAAGCAGCCAGGGAACGCACAACTACAAGTTTACCCTAATAATGCCCACCCTGTAACAACTATGTAATAGGAGAATATCAGTAAGTCTTCAACTTTTTGGTTTGGACATAAATCCAGTGTGGTAGACTCAATGCAGGTGAACCTAAGTCGTGCCCCAAAACAAAAACAAACAAACAAAAAAAAAACCCTGGAAAGATTAGTACCTAGACAATAAAAGAGGCAGGGCCACCTACATTATCACTATTAGGGATGAGGCCTGGTTATGTTCACACCCGTTATCAACTTACTTCATGACACTTGTTTCGCCAACATCTTGTATTGACTGGCATTGATACATCAGCAGCATGTTGCTACCTGCAAAATAAGCCAATGGGAAATGCCATCACTACTGGACAAGATAATACAGTTGTGGTCCTGCTGTATAAAAATTACATGGATATAATAGATGATTCCATTTAATTTTTATAGTTGTACCGCCATTCCATTTAGCTAGTCTAGCTATTAGGTGAGCGAATTTTTAATTTCACTGATATTATTACGAGTAAGTGACAAGTAGTACCCTTTAGACACTTGCTAACTAATGATAGGATTAGATGGAGGGGGGACAAACATACAAGCCTAATGCAGCTGTCTTGTGAAACCACTGAAGATGACTAATGTCAAGTTTACATAGCAAACAACCAGTTTTCATTTTTGTCAGACTTACATACTAGCAAACTCAAACAGGCACCTTGTACACACTATTTGTCTCAAACTACTTACGAAACTAATGTACAGAATTATTAGACAGTCCTCCTCTCCCACATCACGAGAGTATTACTAGATTGGCATTACTTTTTTTAAGGGGTGCAAAGCTTTTAACTTACTCTTGAAAGCTGAGAGAGATACTTTCATTTAACAGAACCGCCATATGAAAAGTTAGTCTCATGTACCCAATCCCTTTACCAACCGCTAATCGAGTGTAGAGGTTCTAGGTTGGTAAAGGGTCTCGCCGTCCCCTCGCTTTATTATGTAGCTTTTTTTGCGTTGAGCTACGGGGCTACTATTAGCTACTTTATAGCTAAATCACCATCCCTTCCAAACGTGCCTGCAAGGAATACCACCACTCCTTAATGATTATCTCCTCTCTTTGCACTCACATCCTATCACAGGACGATGAATATGGACTTGATATTATCGCTCAGCAACTCAAATCCAAGAATAGGGTGAGGACACATATCTTGGAAGAAAACTCAAAGGATGCCTAAGACCTCATGAAATTGCTATCTGCCAGCCAGAAGAGAGCAGTGAACCTAGCAAAGGAAAAAGGATCATAAACCTGGCTGACAGTGCTCCCACTAATGGAACACGGCTCCACTCTACACAGGGGTGCATTTCACGACGCCCTCGCACTGCGCTATGGCTGGACACCCCTGGGAGACTACCAGCTAAATGTGCATGTGGGGCCGTCTTCTCAGTTGAGCATGCCCTTTCATGCCCCAAAGGGGGGTTTCCATCCATAAGACACAACGAAATACGGAATTTGACAGCAACTCTTAACTGAGGTGTGCAAGGATGTATGTATTGAGCCTGGCCTTCAGCCCGTGTTTGAAGAACTGAATGGTGCGACTGCTAACTCACAGCCAGGAGTAAGACTCGACATTGCAGCAAACGGTGTTTGGGGCGGCAATCACGAAAGAACATATTTTGATGTAAGGGTATTCAACCCCTGTGCCCCTTCCAACAAACATTCAGACATGCAAATGGTGTATAGGAAGCACGAACAAGCCAAGAAACAGGCATATGAGGAGAGAATTAGAGAAGTGGAACACGCCACATTCACACCAGTTGCACTCTCTACTACCGGTGGCATAGCAGAGGAAGCCAGTATATCTATAAAAAAATTAGCGTCCATGCTCGCCAATAAGTGGGAACACAGTTATAGCAGTACTCTTCAATGGTTACGATGCCGCCTATCCTTCTACGGTCTATCCAAGCCATTCGAGGAGCCAGATCATCCATTGGACATGCTGTAAGAATACCAGCTGCAGTAGACCTGGTGACCTCAGAAGCAGATATTTGCTTTTTGACTGTAACTGAGTTTATATTATTTTGTATTGTATTGTATTGTAGTGTATATATATAATTAAAAAAAGAAAAAAGAAAAAAAAAAGCTAGATTACTGGAACTCAGTTTTGGTAGCAACACCAGTGACAGAACAGTGAGTAAAGCCTACACAAACCAAAAGCGGTTGATTTAAATTCTAAGCTTACAGCTTCGTACCCAATGCACGGATGATCCTAGCGTCTTACAACTAATATATAGTTTGTTTCGAGTTCATATTCAAGGGTTTTTGTACGCACCTGTGCTAATCAATTAATTGGGTAAAGGGGTTTACAACTACTTCATCTTAAAACGCTTCTCAAAGTGGTTCGGTAAAGCGTCACCTTTTCAATTACTATGGTAAGTTGATTTGTGCAAAGACAAATGCTGTTTTTACTTTCTGGAATTGCGTTGACACTTTTACCATATCATTAAGATGTAAGCTGCATAGCAGAAATGCAATCTCAGGTTTTATTTAATTGTCTCCTATTTTTTTAAAGCCAAGACTATCTCTGGCAGATGAAACCAATGAGACTCATTACTTAAAGGTTAATGTCATCATAACAATATAAATTTAATAACTATTAGAAATAACCACATATACATATTTAGCTGTGTTGTTCTCAAACTTAGCTACCAAGCATGCCTTGAAATCCTTCATTAGAACTTTAAGCTCTTCAGCTTCCTCCTTAGTGCTGTGAATAAAAACAATAAATTGAAATTAGTAAAGCTAGCTACTATTAATATAGCTTGCACAATGACACATAAAGTGTGTTTTATAGAATCTTGCCCACTAAATTGTGAACCACATAAGACCAGCACAATGATATGCACATTAACTGTAAATATTCAATAATTATTTCCATCAACAAACTGGCCAAAGTTGTAGTCAGCCCACTAGCTAGTTCCTACCACTGTGTCAGTAGTTGAACACCTCTTAAAGTAGCAAGTCTGCATGGGCGTACTGATACACTCCACAGAAGTGTAGTAAAGTCACTATGCTTATAAGGGTGTCATGGTACACTCCACAGTGTTACCAAACACTTCAGAGTGTAGCACAACACCCCACAATACCGAAGTGTTCCACTACACCCCATTAAAGGTGTAGTGGAACACCCCATTTTTTACAGTGCATGCTTGTCAGAATCCAATGGATCCCTTCCTCTCATTGCTGTCAGAGTTCCCAGGAGTGACACAAGCACGTCCAGCCTCTCAGCCTGCCGCTGTACTGAGACCATCTCATGGCTGAGACTCCTTGCGGAGGATAGCATCTCTACGGTCAGAGCCATTAGCTGTGCTATAAATGACAGATACAGTTCTGTCATCTCCACTTCCACCACCATTGTAAGTAAGTGTTCAGCCGAATTGTGATGGCCCTATGGAGAAGTAACGCTTGTCTGTGGCTGCACAGGTTTCCGACCCTCCCCATCCTCTATAGTTGGCATTATCTAACTCTTTGAGTTTTGCTTTGTGTTTCTGTTTTTGCTTGCTTTAATTTGATTTGATTTGCTTTTCACGTTGAATTGGCCTAAAAAAAAGTTATAGTAGTCATCCTGTCTGTTTGTCTGCCTTTTGTCTGCCCATCTGTCATGATCTGATTTTTGGAGATTACTGACAATTAACTTCTAATTTAGTTATGAACTTAAGAATGACAATTTATGACCTATTTATTGAAATACTTTTTTTCAAATTTCGGGGTGATTTTTGTGAAAAAGCAAGCTGTGTTCAGGACACACAACCTGAACAGGGACAAGAAAGCTCCAAACAAGCTCCCTCCCGCATGCAGGCATCTCAACACATCATTAACACTTACCTCAGGAACACACAAGCTTACTCATCAATCATTAGCTACCTTACCTAACTCATTAACTTTAAATCATATTCATACATCCACAATAACCAGCAGGTTCTGTATCATGTTCAATTATTGTATTATTTTGTGTCTTATGAGTTAAACCCAAACTGTTGGAAAGGTTGGGAGTGAGTGCTTTTGGGAACTATTACAAGCAAGGTAGTAAGCCGCGTTTTAGTCATTCCTAGCTCCAGAGACGAGTAAGACTCCTGGTCCTTCAGCCGTGGCATCATTCTTGCCACACCATCCTCCGGACTTGACACCTTCACCACTAGCTCAGGGTAGTTACGTCCCCTGAACAAGCTGTCAGCTACCATACGTTCAAGCATTTGTAGGTAATACCCCCTATTGTCATGTCACAATCACGTGAGCAATTAGCTACATCTGTTCTTTTCATTGCTTGGGCCCGTATTGATACCTGATTAGGAATAGCCAAATGCATCATTTTTTCGGTACGAGAATTGATTATGTTATAGCTAGCTAGTGTATAATAACGCTGAGGGTCTGCACCATTGTTGCTTCATTAACCCTCAGCACACCTGAGCGAGATGCATTTGTCTACCTGTCTGTCTGGCTGTCTGTCTGGCTGGCTGTCAGCTTTTGATTTCATGAATGGCTTTAAAACAAGTATGACCTAAACGTAGTAGAATTTAAGTCACTTAAATTGACCACTTTATCAAATTTTGAGCTAGTTTCTGAGTAAATGCGGAGAAACTTCAGCTCCAAATAAGTGCAAGCTAGATGCAACGGCCCTTACCTATCACATACATTGGTTTACATCACACAGCTATAGTATGCATATTTTCTTTTAACTGTGTGTGTATCCTTGGCTGTTAGAAGTTGAAGAAGTAATCTAAAGAAATCTTAGTCAGGTAATAACGGGCTGAGGGTTTGCATCCTAGGTGCTCAGTTATACTTGTAGTGTACGCAAACTTTAGTGACACACATCACTACATCATTCATAATTTTGGTCCTTCAGTCAGCATCCTTGTTTATGTCAGCTGTTGTCTTTAATTGGATTTATTTACTATAAAGTTTAACCTGCTCATGCCATTCATTTTACATTAATGACTTCAATTACCAAAGATGTCCATTGAAAGCCCAGTCCCCAATATATTTGCTGAGCTGCAATCATCAGGCTCTCTCCTTTCTGACACACAGACCCCAAAGTTGTTGTTACAAATTGTGTGTTGTGGATGATTAAAATGACTACATGGCTTTATTGAACCTGACAAATTAACACCCACCAACTTACTAGGTCTTTCAAAAGACATTCTCATCATGTACACACCTCCTCTGATGAACAGCCGTGCCATTGGGCAACTGAGTATCGTACACCAGTCAGACTATCTCGGCCAGCAACACCTCAAACATCTTAATCATCTCAGTGATCTTCTCTGAAACCCAATTGAGAGTACATATACTATTAGATTGATCGTTTAGCAGCTCTACTAAGTAGTTCTTTGTTGGCATTACCTTTACTTAAAATTGTAATATAAGACAGGTCTGTTTTTATACTAGATATTTCTTTATCTATTACAAAGTCCAGGATGTGAATGGGATTTACAACCCCAATTCACAGAAAAGGCATCTCTCTGGCAGGACATGACCGTCCAATCTGTAAGAATTTTTCTGAGAAGTAGCGTTTCCTCTATATTAGATTCAGAGGAGGGTTGGTATTGGGATGGGGCATAAAATAATAACGCTTTCTGGATTATCAGGACACTTTCCATAACCAAGGCTTTTTGGAAGTTACCTATGTAATCCCCATCCTCCCCCCTTCTTTGAAATTAACGATACTCATAGCTTCTTTGGCAGACCATAATATAATTTGAGTTTTGTACTATAGATGACACATTGGGATTACAGCTTTTTTTTTCAATAAATGACAATTTTTATAGATGTATTCAATTTGCACAATATACAGAAGCTAACTAGCATACTCCTTTGCTTGAACTTGCATTCATATGAAAGATCGAGGTACACCTTAAAACTTTTAAATCATTAGCTACGAGAAGCCAACTAAAAGTAAAGGAAAAATATAACTATAGTGGTCGAGCAATTATTCATGCAAATTACTCAAACTTAAAGAACATTTATAAATTAATATTAATAGTGCATTCATAATACTGGAGAATACAAACTTATGTAATTTTTAATTACTCATTGGAGGTCACATGTTTTAAACAAATTTTTGTTTAAATTGTCTACCTGGCTAATTAATGCAGTACAATGCTTATAGGTCAGTAATTGATAATACCTGGTACTGCCTGGCTAGTACAGCAGCAAACTTTAGACAATTATTTACTAGTTACATTTAACTCCAAACAGCATAGCCAGCAAACTGACAAGCAAATATATTTTATTTACTTCAATTGATTTCAATATAATTTGAATTTTAAACAGCTGTTAAGCTGACATTGTAAGAGTTAATATTATTTAGAAATATTTCAGTGTTTGTTTGACGATGGAGATCACATGCCATAGTTTATTCAGCAGTAGTTTTAAGTTGTTTGTCTTCTTTCTTAATCCACATAATATTGCATTCCATACTTTCTTGTCTACATTGTTTTTATTGTCCTCATTTTCTGATCTAACAGCTTCAATCTTGAGTGCTTTCATTGCCTTTATTCTTTGTATTAATGTTCTTGATTCAGCTTTCTTCTCATTTTTTGAAGTCTTCTTTTCCCTCCTTGTTTGTATCATGTTACTTTCACTTTTAGCCTTCCTAGACTTGTTGTCCTCCTTTCCACTGCATATCAGCAATGCATTGTGTGCTTGCATATTCTTACTAATGCTAACATCTCCGGTCCTAGTAGTACTGGTAACTGGCACTTTCCATGCCTTCCTTGTGACTCCCGTCTCACTGGTTCTTGACCATACAGCATCTCCCGCCACACTTCTGTTGTCAATATTTTCTCTCCTTTGTTCAATTTCTTTTGTGTTCCTCTCTTCCCTTATGTCCTCTTTTCCCCTAACGTTTTTTTCTGTATTAAAATCCTCTTTCCTTTTGGATTTCACTTCCTGCATGTCTTATTCTTCCCTCTTATCCTTCTCTTTCCTCTCATCCTTTGCTTCCCTCTCATCTTTCACTTCCCTCTCATCATTCTCATTCATCACATCCTTGTCTTCCCTCTCCTCCTTCTCTTCCCTCTAAGCTTTCTCTTCTCTCTTATCCTTCTCTTCCCTCTCATCTTTCTCTTCCCTCTCATCCTTGTCTTTCCTCTCATCCTTATCTTCCCTCTCATCTTTGTCTTCCCTTACATTTCTTGCTTCCGTCACACTATTTTCTGCTATTACAATGTCCATCAACTCTACTCCATCTTTCGTTTCTCTTAAGTTCTTCTCTTCCATTGTGCCTTCCATTTCTCTACTATCTTGTCCAAGTGTGTACACAGTACACTGATCTAAGTTGTCTCCAAGACATGATGGAGTAGCTTCACTCATATTGAGTTTGCCAGTTTTCTCTGACGTTGTGACTTCCATTTCATCCCAAACACATAGCTCCTCCTCATGCTTTATTGCATAACATTCCTGGAATGCTTCCTCAGGAAAACTATCCTGAGGAGGCAAGAATAAATACTCCGAGGCAGAACGATTGATGAGGAGACACCTAAAATTAATACTGACATATTGAATATTCTTTATTTGCTTGTTTTATCTCACCATTTTTATCTTCTTGAATCAGGGTTATCTCAGCTCCTCCAGGCTACACACAAAAAAATACCAAAATTGTAAGCATAAATAATATACCTTGATATTTTCCATGTCCTCTAAGTTGCAACCACCTGAAAACTGAGAATAAACACACTCAATAATATGTTAAACTGAAGGAGAAATGTATGTATAGCTACACATGATAAAACAAACCTCTCCTTTGGAGGATGCTGAAGTTCTTTTCTCAGCAGAGAAGAAGTTGAGATCGGACAATACTTCAGCCAAAAGGTCTTCATCTTCACTGTCCCAGTTTTCTTTGTATGTTTCACGAATATTTCCATACCTGTAGATATAGATATATAACACTAGCTATATCTTTTCCTCCATTAATATATTAGCAACGTGACTTACCCTCCTTGGTATTCCTGGATTCTTGTTAATTTCAAGAATCTTCTAGATTCCTCCCAGGTATCAAGCTTGGGATAATAGGAATACTTTGGCTCCACCGCCGCCATGAACTACTCAGATTAAGCTGTAGATAGTGCTTTGTTGTTGTTGTTGTTTTTTGTTTTGTTTTGTTTTTGTCAGAATACTCACTAACAAGTACGTTTGCTTCCCAGTACAACTTCCACACACCTGAATACCAGCAAACCCCCGACTGCTAGAGACGCCAGGCCAGCACAAAATAACGTCAGCGTTCTATCGGGCATGCGCGCTAATCAACTGCCCCACGGAAAAGAACCTACCGTTCTACTAAGCAATATCGAAATTCCCCAGAACATACTTGCCACTAGCAAATAAAAGCAGACCGCAAGTGCAATCTCTCGAAAATTGAGTGACCTTTTTCCGACCGGCTGTATAGATAGATGAGGAACCCAAGAAGGCATGAACCGACTCTGCCGGATTATGCTCGAAATCTTAGAATTATTCTTTTTCTTTTTTCAAAAAAAAAAAGATATTATTCCAAAAGAATTTTATGTATATTATTTCATTCTTTTTATTCTGGTATTATTCCAATTAGAAAAATAGTGCCCATTGCAGATGAAATTGGTTGTCTCGCGGGCGAGACCCTTTACCTAATCACTCCGCTAAGCGATTAGGTAAAGGGTCTGGCCCGCGAGACTGAAGTTGGTGCGTTATGAAATGAATAGTTAAAGAATATTAATATACTCAGCAGTGGATTTTCCTTCACATTCATAGGTTGGTTGCTTGAGAATTCCCCATTTTAAAGTGGCCAACGTAAGCCCTGCTCTCTTCAATCAAATAATATAAGAAAGAAAGAAAAAATCTTTATTGATTTTCTTTTATAATTATGGATTATTATGGACAGATTATTGTCATTTTCCCTTTAATATTCTTGTAAAAGCTGATATTCTAGAATTATTCCAGTAAGTAATTTAAAGTCTTAATTTATTCCAGAAAAACTGCTAGCATAATCTGATAGTGCCTCTTCACTACCATAGTCAGTACATTACTAATACCTCTCCTGGCTCTTTTCACTCATTTTGATGAATTATATTAAAATTGCATCTTTTCATATACAAGTTTGTAGTCTGGGAATAGTCACATTTTTAGCTTTGAAATTAATTAAATTTGTACAGCATTTTTGCAACTTCATTACTACAATAGAGGTGTGGCCATCAAGTGGATTTGGTAATGTATAAATTGGTTCCAAGTAACCACCCCATTTCAAGCAAATTTGAAAATCTGTGTCCATTATATAATAGACACAGGTTACCCCCCTAAGGGAGTAAGAGAGCAGTTAAGTTGGCTACAGCAAGTCATCTGGAGGATCATGCTAGGTGATTACCCCCCCCCCCCCCCCCCCCCCCCCTTTTTGCTGCTATACGTACTCAACAATGAGAGATGTAAATAAAAAAATTTGCAATAAGTTTAATATTATCAAACCAATGTAGTATGATTCAGATATCAGATATGTGCTAAGAGTTTCAAGCTTTGATTCACAAGACAAGAAAAGATAAATGCTCTGCAGAACCAAAAATTAACACAACAACTCCACACCCACAAATGCCAGAAAACAAAGTGATAATTGTGAGTTTTGATAATAAAATGATGCAGGAAAGTGAAAGAACACACAATAAAACAAAATTTCATTTTCAAATGGCAGCTTTCATAAGGACAGCTACTAAATTAAGTTCTTTGAGAACGCTGACTCGGCTTGATTTCGGTAGAGATTTTCCATAAGTCTTCGTCTGTCTCACTGACCTCAAAGTTGCCAAAGAAACTCATGATCTCAGGGTCTGGAGCGAAGTTAAATTGCCTGCAAAGAAATGGTACAGACACTTTTAAAATACATTATCTAACTCATCATATTAACAGGTCTACATTATAGAACCCCATACAGACACTGAAATTAAATCCTAACTTTCAATATTGAAGAGGAGAGGGAAATGTATGCAAAGCAAAGCATTTAGGAAGAATAGGACATGTCTCTCCATTCAAAATAAATAACTACATACCTCCCCCACCAAGAAGGGAAAGAAAAAAAAACACAAACAAAAACAACAAACAAAAAAGTGATCCTCACTTTGTTTGTGCCAGTCGGATGTGATCCACAGACTTGAACTGGTTCCAGAGTTTAGTGAAGTTGATGGCATTGGCATCCTCCTGGAGTTTGCTGGGTTGCATCTGAATGAAAGTCAGATCTTGCAGGTACATACCACTGGAGCACAAACACACATACCAGCAAAATACGAGTTTAAAAATTATGGTCGCTGAAATGCAATTCTTAAAAAACAAAAAACAAAAACAAAACAACAAAAACAAAACCAACCAAACAAAACAACAACAGCACTTCTATTATTCAAACGATGTTCATTGTATTATAGATTCACGTAATCCTAAAAGACTATGAAATTTTATACTACGCCCATTTTATCTTTTGTCTTACATGTAAGGGATGCATGGAGGTCTAGCTTGAGCGAAGGCTTCTCTGAGGTTCTTGAAGGAGCCTCTATTGTCAATCAGCTGCCTGGGCTCCTCCAAACCCTAACAAATAGATTACATAATACAAATAAATAATAATAATAATAATAATAACAATAATAATAATAATCTATACAATAATACGCTTGTGTGTCAGTAGCGACGACGACGGTGTGTGTATTCATGAATAATTCATGAGCTTTGTATGGTTCGGTAAAGCATCGTTCATTTATGGTAGGTAAAGTAGTAATAATAATAGTGTAACTAGTGGTGTGCTTGAGCACAAATGGCGAGCGAGCCTTAAACTACACTATTGTTATTCAAACTACTAAAATAAAGTTGAGTTGTTAAATTATGCATATACGGTAAAGGGGATTCAATGCCATAGTAACCACTCCCCTCAACTGTTTGAATTGAGAAAAAGAAGCAACAAAATCAAGTCACGTTATTTAAAATTCTCTTTGTGATTTTCTTAATAGTAGTTGTAACGCACAATTCACACAACTGAACATACCTATACGCAATACTTACCTCCGTGGTTCGTCTAGTGGACAATGAATTGTCAAGTAAATGCTGTTGAGTAGTGCTTATAACTGTGACAAATAGTGTATTAACTTACCACCGCCACTAACTCGAATAGAAATGGAGCTCCCAGCACCCGCAAAACAATTCAAAACGGTAAACAATTCAATTTCTAAGGTGATACGGGTAATGGTCGCTACACCAGAGGATTCTGTTTAGTGAAGTTTGGGACGGGGTCGAACGCGGAGCGAACACAAAAATACGGAGGGTCAAAGTACAAAATGACATACATACGTCCAAACATATATCTAAATAAATAAACAAACATCCCCGATTTTCGATTGTGTTACCCCTGTAAGTGTCTCGCTCGCTACGCTCGCTCGCCAATTATATATAACTATCAAGTACCCCGCCACACAGTAGCACTTGACATATTGCACAGTAACAATGCAGCAGCATAAGTTACTTTTATTCATGGCTACAGTTGGTTAAGGTTACAATCAGTTTCACTCTCCTGCTCTATTTATTCCTGAACTATCTCATTTTTGTATCCCCTTCTTTTTTTTTTCAAGCTCTTCCTTTTGAATCGAGTCCTTTCTCCTCCTTTATCTACCTCTCCTGCTTGTGAATCTTTCTGTCCTTCTATCATGACTGTGGGCTTAGGCTAAGTGAAACTTTTAACTTCTGCTTTTCTACTTTCACCTTTCTTTTTTAAACTTACGCTGCCATTACTCGACGATTCGATTCCACCCGCTTTTTAGTACAATATTAATCGTTCCCTTTTTGCCTTCTCTTTTGTAGTTTCTCCTTTTTACCACACCGCCTTTCCTGGTCGATTCCACCGATTAACCGCTTTTGCCTTCTCTTTCACATTTTAACCTTTCTTTTTGAAGCTTACGCCGCCTATCCTCGTCTATTCCACCCGCTTTTTGTTGCAATTATAGTAATCACGTGCTACCGATCGTGACGACACTTTACCCACTATCCAGTTTGTCTGCCACTCTCGTCTTCTTCCACTTATCGTTGTACCAGGTTAGGTAGCAAACGAATTCACCTACCGGTAGTCTAGCGTAGCCAACCCCCTCACTTCTTTATAACTGCGTTCTTGGTTTACTCGGTAATTCAGCGTTAGTTCACGAAAACCACGCTCCTGTTCTTCTGCCACTCCCACCTACTGTCCATTTATTTTGTGCTGGGGTTTGGTTGCTAACCAGTTTTGTGTTGGGCTCTAGCTTTACCCTGTAATTTAGCGTGAGTTCACGAGTATTGTGCGTCTGCATGTTCTAGCTCATTAGCTCATGAATTATTCATGAATACGTATGTCGTCGTCGTCGGTCACGGATATTATTATATAGATATAAAGAGTGTCTACATATACTTTTAGCTCAGTGTCAGGTAGGCGAGCTAAACCTATATCTACTGGTCTCTCACCTTGACCACGCGATCAGGCCAGTCCAGTCTAGAGATGGGAGACGACTCTATGGCAGACAAGATGGCCAGGTATGAACTGAAGTTGCTGAAGGTTTCCAGTAGAGACTGTGGAGAGAGAAACAAGTGTGGAATATAAGATGAGGCGATTAAAATCATAACGACATGTATACTATATAATAAACCTGCAATCCAACTTACATAACACTTTGTAATATTAATAATAGGCGAGTGAGACACTTACAGGGGTAAAAAAAAAAAATCGAGATTCCATGGTGTTTATTATTATTATTATTTTGCTGATCTATATGGTACATACAACCCCTTTCTTGCATGCGCCAATGTACATAAGTTGGAAAAAGCGCCTTGATAAAATAAAGAAATGGATCTGCCTAACAGTGAGCTGCGGGTCCAAGCTATTATTGCAGTAGACCTAAACACCTGAACTTTTCGTTAATTTTGTTAATTCATAAAAGCCTAGCAGACCCAATAGCACTATTTCTCTAGTCTTCACTAAATGCGTAAGTCAAGTTACACCACACAAGTTTAACAACTATTGAAAATATGGCAAGGGCGTTAGCTCATAGTCATTTCAAGCTAGGCTAGCTCACTCGCCATTAATAATAATGATAATAATTAATCAATCATTACACTTGGTTCCTCGTCCTTCAATCTCTTCTTACCTTCATGATGGAGATGAAGCAGTGGATGAGTTTTATTCTGTATTTCATGTCTGCACCAGGCTTCAGGAGCATCACCTTAGTCCTAGCAGAACATGAGAAATACATACATACATACATACATATTTTACATACATACGTACATACATACATATTTACATACATACGTACATACATACATTCACACATACATACATATGTACATACATGCACACATGTCACAACTTTAAAGAGATGAAACACAGATTCCATATAGGGTATTGAGAATCGGTTTAGTACTACACACTTGGATGAACAACACTACACGACTCAGCCTAGTATACTGAGGGAGATCAAGATGAGTACAGTTCATAAATATATTTCTGTCCCAAGACTATAAAATTTTAGAGTTATTGGACTTCGTCAAAGAATAGAGGCTCAATGCTAATAAAGCATACATTATCCTTGTACATGTAGTTCCAGCAATTCATATAAAAAGTATGTAAAGAATGAATGAAATATACATGGTTATGGGAAATAGGTATGGTTTTGGTTGGGTCAAAATAGCACCATGGTTTGATAAAATAAATCGTAAAGAAAACAGATTATATCAAGATAGTACCAGTTTTAAATAGTTCAGTATAATTGGAAACAATTTAATACAAAAACAACAATGAAACAGTTCACACAATTAATATACTGAAACTTTGACACTGTAGCAATACCAGTAATTAGCACCTTATCATATGCCAGATGGACTTACCATTGTGATACATTGTTAAAGTGCAGAGTAAATTTAGTGAGCATAGGACAGCGTTCTTCATTCTGCTCTTTGGCCCAATAGAGCATTTCACTCACCTAAAACACACACACAAACAATCCAACAAAGATGAGTGTATATGACCACATCCAGTCATAAAACAAACACACAAACAAACCAACAAAGATGAGGAGACATGACCACACCCAGTCATAAAATGAGCAATGACTTACGTCCAATTTCTGGAATATTTCGTTGTCCAATATCGTCATCTGTTTGGCCAAGTTCTCAGGCGTGAAGTCAAAAATACCAATTTTCTTACTACAACACAGCAATAGCAGCAATTAATACAAATATACCTACAATGTATGTATACAGTGTGTGGTGTGTGGTACATGTGTGCGTGTTTATTGTGTTGTGTCCTGGATCCTCTAATGATATAATATGACAATTACTACGACTAATTATGAGGAGTTCATAATGACTATGGGAAAATATAAAGTGACATATTCCAATTTAAATACAGTTCTATTCATTGAGTTATTTGTGACAGCAACTCACAGTCCTTTACTCTGGAAGGCGTGGCCAAGAAAGATGTCAGTGGACGCATCCGGTACCAGCTGGTTCAACTGCACACGCACGCACACACACACACAGTGTAAATCCTAATTCACACCGACATGTCTGTCCATCACTAACCTTGACTACAAGAGCGTCTCTCAGGAGTTGTGCGAACTTCAAGTTTCCGTCCGTAATCATCTGATGCACCACATTGATCAGACTCACTTGAGCATCTTTAGTCAGATGTTGCCTATCACCAAACATCCACACATATATCGTAATATAAACTAGCTTACAGCTTTGCAAATCTACTATCTGATCATTGTGCATTAGTACAGTTTATAAATGTAAACCTCACAATTCCCCTCTGGGCTATCTATCTAACACGTACTTCAGAGATGTGAGAGCTCTAACCAGCAGACTGGTGGTAGCCTGCCAGACCGTGGATGCATGGGTGTGGGAACCAGACCCATTGGCGGATGGGGCGGAGCTTCCAGTGCTTCCGTTAGCTGCAAGCTTGTAGAAGAAGTTCAACCTGTGGGAGACATTACAGACTGTATTGCAACTGGCACATTCGTATGTTGTAGTCAGGTCATCAAAAATGAATCAATTATAAGTTCAGCGCAAGTCTCATAGAAAAGCTAACGATACACTACCATAATGTCAGTGCTAATGTACCTCTGGTGCATTAGGTAACTTTTCACTCAAAGGTGTCCTGTACAACTGAACATCATTTATCCAGATTTCTCCAATAAAGGCACATACCGTATGTAAATTATCTGGGTAGATAGATGTGACTAAAATAATTAAGTGAGGGGGTAAACCAGGAGAGTGCACTAATAATATATAAGAAAGTAAGTTATCGAGTAAAAAAATGCACTAGTTAAACCTATTGGTCTCACTCACAGTGCCAGCATAAGAGAGGTTTGTTATAATTACTACACTATCACACTGGTTATGAATTAGCCTTCTGCACTAATTCCTCACTCACTCACTCCCTCACCTGTAGATAAGCTTGGCTATGAGTTCACTAGGAGTAGTGAAGGTGTAGTAAGTGAGGAGGAATGCCTCAGAGAAATGCTTGACTACAAACAGAAAAATACAAATATGTAAAGTAAACAAAAAATGCAATAATGATACAAACAACAACAATAAACAAAAACAATGACATCAAAAACTAAATATGGTGGTCTAACATGTGATTAAATCAGAGTTGGCTTGGCCTACTGACCTGACTTGCCACTCGAGGCAGCGTATGATATGAGAGCATCAACTGGTCCACCCTTGAGGGTATAGCCACCCGACTCCTGTCACACACACACACACACACACACACACACACACACAGGGGCAAAGACTTGGATTAGAACTAATAACATTTCAGTAGCACCAAATTACTACCTCATGTACAAGTAAATAATAATAGCATCTATTCCCCTCACCACACCCCCATCACACCTCGCCCACCACACCTCTCCCATCACACCTCTCCCACCACACCCCCATCACACCTCGCCCACCACACCTCTCCCATCACACCTCTTCCCACCCCCCCCCCATCACACCTCTCCCACCCCTCGCCACCCCACCCCTCCCCTCACCCTCTCCCCACCACACCCCCATCACACCTCCCCACCTCGCCACCACACCCCATCACACCTCCTCCCACCCCTCGCCCATCACACCTCTCCCACCACACCCCCATCACACCTCTCCCCACCCCTCGGCCCATCACACTCTCCCACCCCTCGCCCATCACCCCGTCTCCCACACACTCCCCTTTACACCTCTCCCCACACCCCATCACACCTCCCCCACCACACCCCTCACCCCCATCACACCACCCCTCTCCCACCCCACCCCCATCACACCCCATCACCCCCTCTCCTGCCCCCACCCCCCTCTCAACTCCTCGCCCACCACCCCCCCCATCACACCTCTCTCCCCTCCCCCCTCTCCCCTCACCCCTCTCCCACCCCCCCACCCCTCACCCCATCTCCCCTCCTACCCCATCCCCCGCTCTCCAACCCGCCCCCCCCCCCTCCCCCCTCTCCCCCCGCCTCGCCCATATGCCGCCCCTCTCCCCTCCCCGGCTCCTCATCCCCGCCCTCTCCCTCCCCCACCCCCCTCCCCACCCCCTCTGCCCCCCCCCCGCCCTACCCCACCCCCCCCTCGCCCACCGTCCCCCCCCCCTCCCACCTCTCTCCACCCCGCCCACTCGCCTCCCCCCCTCTCCCTCCGCCCCCCCCCCCCCTCCCCTCCTCTCCCCTCCTACGCCCCGCCCATCCCCCCCTCTCCCCCACCCCCCCCATCCCCCCTCTCCCATCCCCCTCGCCCATCGCAACACCTCTCCCACCCCTGCCCATCACACCTCTCCCATCACACACCTCTCCCGCCCCACCCCCATCACACTCTCCCACCACCAGACCCCCCATCACACCTCGCCCCCCACACGCCCATCACACCTCTCCTCCCGATCACACAATCCCCTCCACCCCCCAACCCCCACTGTGCATGCTGTGTATTTCCATGTCTGAGTCCTGCTTACTTCCTTGTTGAAGATGAGATAAGGTGAACTTTCTTCCATTTCCAAATAGTTCATTTCACCCTCAGCACCTTCCTCCAGGTCATCACTAAACACACACAAAAAACATTATTATAAACAAAAATTCTAATTCTATAAAATAAATAAATAAATAAAAAAACAAATGAAAATAATAAATAAATAAAAATCAAATACACAAACAAAAAACCCAAGAAAGGACGGAATATATAAACTGCTTGAATAAGATCATGATTTAAGTAGCTCAAACTAAGGCGAAGTTCGTAGATTCTGTAGTGCTACATGAGCTCAATATTAGATAGTAAATTATACACAGGTAAGTATACCACAGTCCTCTTTACAGCTCCATATAAACTACACTGTATATACTATATAGCACTGCACCACAAGCTCCATACCACGCCAAGTCATCTCCTGCGCTCGCTGAAGACCCTCTGTTGCTCTTCTCCCCACACCGAGGTGAGTCTCCCTGCACTGACGAGGGCGGGGACCGTGCTGACGACAACGGGACTTTAGCATCGGCCTGTTTCTTCCTCCGCCTCTTTTTGGGAGGGATGGGAGGTGGAGCCTCCATATCGGGTATATACATGCGCTCCATGAACTGGTTTTCATCGTACGTGTACCCAGTGTCCAGCAAAGTCTGGTAGATTTTCACTGCAAATACGTACATACAGTCAGACAGATACAATTCCATGCAAGAAAAATTTCATAATAATTTCTAAAAACTCATAGCTTAATTTATGGCCACAAACAATCACCACCACATAGTAACAACAACAACAACAACAACAACAATAAAATAATAATGATAACAATATTACTACTAGTACTACTACAATTGTCATAACTATAAGCATTAAAATGCATATTCACATCCTTCTGTGAAATAGTCTAACCTATAAAGAAACAACATAAACCACAACAAAAAGCAACAACAAAAAATGTGTTGTCAGAGGCTCACCAGTCTTCTTCTTAGGAGGAACAGGAGGCACAGCGTCAGGACCACTGTTCTTGGCATTTTGGATGTCTTCATTGTACTTGCGTATCGTCCTTAATGCCTCCATGCCTTTAGCTACAATGGTCATCTGGGAGGGGTTCTGGAAATGGTAATATATAGTACAGTATTTAACTAGTGATGCCCTTCAGTTGTGCCAGTGATTCAAGTGAGCAAACCAAGCAGTGGGAAGTCAACTACATGTACATGGTGTGGGAAGTCAACTACATGTACATGGTGTGGGATGTCAACTACATGTACATGGTGTGGGATGTCAACTACATGTACATGGTGTGGGAAGTCAACTACATGTACATGGTGTGGGATGTCAACTACATGTACAT
>WLWD01002900.1_pt1 | contig 19263 bp, 15 predicted proteins | sample 6712731 | NCBI WGS metagenome assembly WLWD01 (sample SAMN12718690, study PRJNA576275) | sponge metagenome | isolation source: marine sponge | host: Mycale hentscheli | place: New Zealand: South Island, Marlborough, Capsize Point | collected 2014-11-01
CTACGCTAAACTAAAACACCACAAATTCGCAAAGTATACTTCTGCTACTACTGTGCGATTGTTTCTGCTCGCGTATTATCGAATGGCGGGGAATGAATTAATGTCCGGATCTACAGGCAGTGCGGGTTGCTATGTGCGGCCATCCTTAATGCTTGTTTCAAGGCTTAGTTATGGACAGTTACCTGAACAGGTATAACAAGCTTCAGACAAACGAAAGGAAAATGCCAATTAGCTGTACTACACTGTTTTTCTTCTATATGGATGTTTTCTAAATATGTCACTACTGTTATGATTAGTTAGTTTTCTGCCTGAGTTTCTCTGATAGTAGTCATATAGTGTATTTCCATAGCCAGCTAGCCACTGCAAGACGTAACCTTAATTATATTTAAAGAACTGCGTGCTATGTACTGCTGGTATTTTATCTCGTGTGTGTGTGTGTGTTTATTTGTTTTGCTTTTAGTACTGGTACGTATGCTGCCCTACAAGGCAAGATCTACTGCAAGGTCCACTTCAAGCAGCTGTTCAAGATGAAGGGAAATTACGACGAGGGCTTCGGGCGTGAGCAGCACAAAACTAAGTGGGCCAAAAAGGAGGGAGAAGGTGAAATTATGGCAGAATAATCCTCAGACACTCGACTATTTATTGCAAATAGTAAATTTTATCGGATGTGATTTAGTTATGTAATGCATTTCCTGCACTCAATGTTCCTTCAATTCTGGTTGCGTTTTTTTTGTTTGTTTGTTTGTTTTTGTTTTTCTCTCCTTTTTTTTTATATTTTCATTTTTTTAGCATTTTTTTTTTGGAATGTTTCTGGTTAGAAATTCACAATGTACAAATTGTACAATATTCTTGACGTATTTATTTAGTCATTTTTATATGATAACTGATGCAATTACTTAATTATATCATTGATGACATACTTACAGGCCCTTGTGATCCAGTGCCTTTATGTAAAATACATGCATTTCCCATGGAAGTGAAGTAGATAAAGTTATTAAGACCAGTACAGTTGGGGGTAGTTGGTACATACATGAATATACATACACACACAGACAGACAGTAATGTCCCATGGCTCTGCCATAGTTTTTGCTCGTAAGGTGAAGTTTAATGATGCTTATAAAAGTAAAAATTAATGCATGTTAACTTAATGGTGAAGGATAAATACATATATCGTGGTGGGATACACTTCATTGAGACTAAGGAGGAGGTTTATAGATATCACACTCAATTACACCATAATAGAACGAGAGGCAATGCTGGCTTTCCTCTTCTTCCTTGCCTGGCTGTCGTCCACCACAGAGTCATCATGTTGACGAGTTTCTTGGCTGCAGCTCACCTCAAACTCTTGTGTCTGCACAATGCATAAAAGCCACACCATTGAAGTGTTGCTAACAAAACTACACTCTGATGGGGCATAACTTTCATGTTGCTGAGAATGTATCGATAATGACATATATGAACTCCCCTAGAGTCCGGCAACAAACACTCCCTACATGTGACCTGTCACACTTACCTCGTCAATAACAGATCGTACTCTTTTCTTGGCCAGAAGACGAGGAGACCGCCTTACTTCACAGCCGTCGTCGTCCATTCTGCTCCCTTTGTAGAGCTGGTTGCGCTTAAGAGAAGGTTTCTCTGGTACATCTACGGATTTCCTGATGCTGTCGTGAGTGATGTCTAAATATGATGTCTTCTTAGTGAGGGAATCGACCCCCCTGGACACGTTGCTGCCTGCAGCTGCCACTTTAGGCTTCTCTTTCTTGTTGGACTGTTTTAAGGGGATGGTGAGGTACTTAGGGACGGCTTCTTCCAAGATCTTCTCCTTGATGACTGTTCTACCTAACCTGTCATTTGTAAGCCACGTAGAAATGTTAATTGTATCTAGTTGTTCAAATGAGTAACTTCCTTGCATGTACCAGGGAGTTGCAGGCACTAATTATTGGTTAAATTGGGAACCAAACATGTTAACAAATTGGGAAAAGTGGTTGCTCTCCTATCCCAGTTTGTAATTCTCGTGATACCAAACTAAGTAGCCACCATCCAGTACTACTTCAATATCTTTATTACACCTTTTAAACCCACAGCATTTAGTAAACATTTAATGATTTGAACCCAAACACACATGTTAGTCTTAACCAACAACTGGCTATAAACCCATCTAGGCTGTCCTACCTACCTACAACCGTATCCTCACCCCTCATCCCATTCTAAACACACCTCTTAGACTTGCCAGCAGGTTTGATGAACCCCTCGTGTTCCAGTCTCCCTAAGATACCCTGTGCTGCCTCCACACTCACGCCCAGTCTCCTGGCCAGACCAGAGGGGAGTATGCGAGTCAGTTCCATGCACGCGTGCAAAGTTCGACGCCACAGGCACAGATTCTGAATGCCACATGTAAATAGTGCAATAAAACTAACTGTAGCTATATTCCACACCCCCAATACATTCTCACACTTGCTGTCATATATGTGACCGGATTTGGGAAAATCCGCCTAAACGCGACAAACAATTTTTTTCAGTATCACCAGGTAAAGCCTTATGGGTCGATTTTTTTCGAAAAAATTTTTATGGCAGAAATGGATAGACACCAGTTAGCTCTAGCTTAAGACGCAGTTGTGTAAGCTCTGGCGTGCTCTAGAACTCACACTAGGAGGCTAGAAACACTAGCCGGTTGGACTCGTGTACGGAGAGTTGCTAAGAAATTATTGGCGAGCTTTTCACTAACAGCCGGGAAAAAACTGTAGCTAACTAATTCACTTGCTATTCTACATAATTCACGTACTCACGCAATTCTAGTCATCATAGTTTCTTAAGGAGCCGTGCATTAAGCCTTTTAGACTTCTTTCAATCCGCCTGTAACCGATTTATTCCATAGTGTCCCGGAGACACGCAGCAATAGTATACGGACACAAGGCACGCCCCCTGACCTTAGCAACACCTTTACCGGGCGTTTTTTCGAAATCAGCAATAATAAGTTTAGCAAAAATACTGGTGTTGTAGTGCGTAGGGCGAAGACGGCTTGTGATACAGCTTCCAAATTAGGAGGAAGGCATCCCAAGGCCCCGTGAAGCCTACTGGTAGAACAAATTAGAAAACTTTAGATGCCGCGTTTAGCCGGGTTTTCACAAATCCGGTCACATATTACAGCACGTTTCCAATGCCAAAAAAAAAAACATAAACAAAAAACACACTTTGATCAAAAAGTTGGCAGCAGAGTCTAACTGATCTTTCTCTGTGCACAGGCTTTTTTTTGCTTTGCTGTGTTCATTGTTATTATTATTATTATTGCTCTGAACTGTGTCATACGGTATAAAAAAGAATGATTACCTTGATTTGTACCAGTAAGTGATTAACACTATATATGTGTATAAAACAACTTTATATTGCATAGTTTTGAATACACAAACACACTCCCAATGTTGTCAAATTAAGATAATGACAATAGATTGGATACTGTTTAAAGAAGGAGCCTTTGGGACTAGCACCTTCTACACAGAGTTAGCGTAAGGTATACAATAAAAATCAGGCTAGGTTGAACATTGTTTTGTAATGCCACAAACACAGCTATTCACTGCCTGGGGATGAAGTGTGGGATGACCAACATCATCATCAAGATACACAACAACCAAACTTTTATGCTGCAAACTAGTGAGAGAGATTGGTGCATAAACTGGTGAACACGTACTTGAAGTCGAGTCTGATTAAGAGTCGAGAGCGACGGGTCTGTGCACGAGCCACGCCCTCTTTTGGAGCATGCCACGCAGATGTGCAGGTTGGGTACGCTGTCTTCCTTGAGCAAGCAATAGCAGACTGCATGTTGCCACACCTGACAGATCCCACACAGCACCATCAGCCCATCATCCTGAATCATAACACCACACATGCATCAGGACACCAGTAACTAGCTGGTCAATAGATCTGACCTCGTTGACCCCACACGGGCATCTAACGGTATTGTCCTCGGCAGTTATTGAGTTGTCCACATCTTGAGAGTCCTCCAGAGGGAGGGAGGTGTGTCCCTCTCCATCGTCTACCTCCATTTCTTCCTCTATTTCTGCTGGAGTTATTTCTTTCTTGTTCCTTGATTCTTCCCCACTATGGCAGTGATCTGATGTGGTAGGTTCATTGGCCACACCTCTCGCCTGACCAGTGTCTAGTAAAAATATTTTCTTCAACAACCATGTCAGGTGACTGATAATAATAATAATATAATAATAATATAATAATAATAATAAATAATAAAAATAATAAAAATGATAATAATAATAATAATAGTAGTCAAAATAATAAAGAACAACATTAATATTGTTGTTGTTGTTGTTGTCATCTCACCTGCTCCATCTGAGCATTCTCCATTTGGAACAGTGATCTTGCTGTCACACACATTAGAAGCTTTAATCTTTGCATTTCCTTCCTTCTCACTGACATCCTTGCTAACTTCCTCAGAGGCGGGCACATCCTCCCCATCCACCACACTGAACTGTGAACGCTTGGTCTTTATACGCAACTTCACACTATGAAGAGAAAGTAAAAGTTTGCAAAACAAACAGGGTGTCATAAAAAAAATTATGACAGAAAAACAACAAGCAGCAACACGTGTGTGAAATGGAGTGTTAACATCAAACGCACGCATGAAATGGAGTGTTAACGTCGCCCACTCTAATTGCCACAGGGGTGTCCTCAAACAGAAAGTCATCATCATTGACTGGCTGGAAACCTGGAGGTTCATAATCCTCTGGAGTCACTACAAGCAATGAGATACGTGAAATATACATGATGAGTGAGGCAAGGAATAGATGAAAGGACTGTAGGAATTAATAAGCTATTCTAATGTAGAAATAGATTTCAGTGACACTGTTAGGCATTAAAATGTAATTGAGATAATTTAAAACAATCTTGAAGTGTTCCAATGTTTACATCAACACAACTCCCTCCCTCCCTTGTGAACTAGTGCCATCAAAAACTTGAGAAATATGTGGCCCATTCAACTAACCATAACTATCAATTCAACATATACTCTATCTATTGTAATACATGTGTGCCATGTCACATGTATGTCATGTTACATGTATGCCACATCACATGTATGTTGTGTCACATAATGCCATGTCACATGTATGTATCTGTGAGATTTTTATAGTACAGTTATGTTACACAATTATTGGCGAGCGAGCGTAGCGAGCGAGACACTTATAGGGGTAACACAATTGAAAATCGGGGATGTTTGTTTATTTATTTATTTGTATATATGTATGGACGTATGTATGTCATTTTGTACTTTGACCCTCGCGTTTTTGTGTTAGTTATGTGGTCGACCCTGTCCCAAATTGCACTAAACAGAATCCTCTGGTTTATCGATCAGTACCCGTATCACCCTAGAAATTGAATTGTTTACCGTTTTGAATTCTTTTGCGGGTCAGTTAAAACTTGAAAACTTAAGGGACTTCCATTTCTATTCGAGTTAGTGGCGGTGGTAAGTCAATGCGCCTTTGTCATGGTTATAAGCCGTGCGCAACAGTATTTACTTGAAAATACATTGTCCACTAGACTACTGCGAAGGTAAGTCTGTGTAGGTGCATGTCCAGTTGTGTCAAGCATTGTGTGTTACAACCACTACTTAGCTAAAGAATATCACAAAGAAAACTTTTAAATAACATGTATTGTTTTGTTGTTGTTTTTTTCCTTCCAAGCAGTTGCAGAGAGTTGTTACTATGGCACTGAAATCCCTTTACCCTGTATGCTAAATTTAAAAACTGGACCTTATTTTCAGTAGCTTCAGTGTTAGAAGTCACTTTAGGCTCGCTCGCCTTTTGTGCTCAAGCACATCACTAGTATTTCTGCTATTTGCATGTATCTGCCAAACATATCATTAGATTGCAGTAAAAATTAATCCTTTTTTTCCCCCCTCCTAACTCACATACCATTGTCATAGTAGCAGAGTTTCATGGTCATCATGACATCATCAGGCAGCGGCTGCAAGGTCTGCGTCAATACTATGATAGTCCTAGTAGTGAAAAATACAAGAATTAATGCCAGAAACTACGAACTTCAATAGAGAGCTAAGCCACAGGCACCCACCTTAGAAGTTTGATGGTGGCTCTTTTGGTTTCTGTCTCCGTGTAAGCACTAGTTACTTGAGTGTCATTTCTACAATTGTAGCCATGTACTTTATTTAAATGCCCTCAATTGCAAAATGATAGCAAGAGAATAATACTTTGGTAAAGGTCAAAATTTGTACCACTTTGTTTAATACCATTTGATACCTCATCACAAAAGGCATAATAACCTACCTAAAAATAGTGATTCCCTTTTGGTCATTGTAGTCAAACTAGAACAAGAACAAAGACATACACATATCACTGAAGTCTTGACACCAGCTACTGAGCAACCACCTTGAATGTGTACGTCTCAACTGCCGTCTGCAAATAAAAGTTATAAATACAATCCTAGCACCACGGCGATGATTTTAAACTTACCAGTGGTTCTGTATTGTCAGTATAAATCTACAATTCAAAGCACAAGATGAAATACTGTGAAGCTAAAAAAATAAAAAGTTACTTACCCCAACCACAATCATGCGCAGCTGAAGGGAAAGACGGGAGACAACAAAGTTACTCAGGACTAGCACTTCAAATAGTTAATTAACTCACATATTTCTTGTCTAGGGCATCAAAGCATCCCTTTACCCACTGTATTACTTGGCAAGCTCCAGGACAGGCACTGTCGTCTCGCAAAATTTTCAAATTCAAATCTGCTTATAATATTATGGGCATGCACTCATAAACATACAGACCACAAAGCTAACACATACAAACACACACACACGCATACCATGTGCACACAAACACATTGAAGTTATTTAACTAAACACTATCTCCATACCTTCCAGACAACGGTCCCCAAATGCATGCTCAGGAAATATTGTCCTCAAATACGTGATATTGGAAATCTGCAATAACCATTACAATTGTCTTTGTTTACAATTTGCAGATAATTGGTAGCAGTTTAGACACACAGCTATAGACCTTAATTCATAGACTTTAATAATTCACTGAGTAAAAATCTTACAGCAACAGCAAGTAGTTTCTTTACAAACAGAGCCGACTGCTGCTGGGTTACTTGTTCAGTGGGAAATATAGCAGACCACTACAGAATTAAGTATTTGCAACAAAAAACAAAACAAAAAAGTAATAACTAACGCTGCCCGTCTTCTGCCTTTGCATTACACTTGTAGCCATTGCAAGTCTTGAAAATTTGTCAAACTCTGCAGCAGCTTCCTTTGCAAATTCCCGCCGCGCAAATTACCCACCTCGCTAAAATGTTCGCGCTTAGTCTCTCTCCAGTGAGACCCTTTACCTAGACATTAGGTAAAGGGTATGGCTTGAGAGCCTAGACTGGAGCTGGGTGTTAGAGAGTGAGCAGAAAAAGGGAATGTGTTCTGCATATGATGTGGCCATCAATCTTCTCTAATTCAGTTTGCTCTATACTTCCCTTAGTAACTGTGTGCAGAGGATTATCAAAAGCTGCTATAGACAATTCTGGGGAATCTAATATTCTTTTTTCCAATAAACCTCATCTGAAGAAGGAGAATGATGAGGCACAGGCTGATATTGAGGCTAAAGTTGTGGATAAAAGTGGGTCCACAGAATCGCCGAAGGAAACAAGTGTATCCTTTACTCGCATAAAGCGAAAGAAGTTTGCAGTTTTGCTGTCATACAATGGGAAAGATTACAAAGGAATGCAATGGTGAGTAGATTGGTCTTTCCATGTTGTATACTTCACAACATAAATTCTCTCTCATGTTCATTCCTCCTTTGCAACTGCTATACTTATTCCACATGATATCCTGGCTGGGGTCTATCTTTTTTTTTTTTACTTGCAATTGTGAGTGATTTAATTAATGTGATTACAAATTGCATTTATCTTAAGTAGAGTGATTTAAAATTAACTGAAGAAAGTAACACACTGTATTGTACAGTTATAATGTAATCATCTCTAGTCCCGATATTCTCATAGTGGATCAGGTAATGGATAGCTAAGAATTAACATGTTTTTAGAGTAATTTGCTAAGATTGCTGCAGTTGAACATCTCTTATTCGTATGAGTATCATACTTTATTCTAGTCTCGCGCGGCCGACCCCTTTCCCTTTTATTATCCGCTCGCGTGGGGGAGGGAAAGAGGGTCTGGTAGAAGCTTGTACATCGTTTCGTGCTAAAGGAATGCAATTATAACGTAACTGGACGTTGCGGTCGTCAAATATCACACTTGCACGAAAGTATTACAGGGATTCCTAGGTTTCATGATGGCTTTGAGGTACTGGTTTTGCTGTGGAAAATCTGTTACTATGCTCTTATTTTCCACATTCTTCAACTTATCATATATGGGAGGAAGCAGTGAGTGGCACAGTGACTTGCTATAGCCAGTAGGTAAAGAAATAAAGACATCCTGATTCTGTAAAAATGCAAGAATTGCTTCTTCCTGTTTGCTACGAAGTATGTATCCATGTTCCAACGCAACCGCACGCACTATAGCTTTATAATCCATCTCCACCAAAAAAATATTCAAAGTAATGATACATGTAATGACGCATATTTAATTATACGTCACAGAAAGCCACACCTCTACATAAGCAATACACGGAAAGTATGGTTCCCCATGAATCCAGGGGAAATGACACGAAACGATGTACAAGCTTCTACCAGACCCTCTTTCCTTCTCCCAGACCCTCTTTCCTTCTCCCGCGCGAGCGGATAATAAAAGGGAAAGGGGTCGGCCACACGAGACTAACTTTATTCAAGCATGTGTGTGTGTGTGTGTGTGTGTGTGTGTGTGTGTGTGTGTGTGTGTGTGTATAGGAACCCTGGGTTTCCCAGCATAGAGCAGGACTTGTTGGATGCAATGTGTAAAGCAGTAGCTTTCCCTGCAGACATAGCCCATAACTTCTACAAGGTATCATTCATTTACTGAGCTGAGGTTATTAACACCCCAGATTATTGTATTTAACTCTAAGATATTTTTCAATGTTTAATCTATTTAGCTAGTTTCTTAATTTTTAGTAATAGAGTAGACTTATTGACTTCCTTAGGTCAGAGTAATTAGTTAGATGTAATTTTACTTTTTACTTCCTTTCTTACTCCTAGCTCAAGTTTCAGCGCTGTTCTCGGACAGATAAAGGAGTTTCTGCAGCTCGTCAAGTCGTATCTTTGAAGATAAGCTCAATACAGACACTAACTTTACACGCACTAACCTACACTTTGTTATATACTATACATGGCAATAATGGATGATGCACCTTCTGAAATTAATGCCCACCTTCCGCCACATATCCGAGTGATTGCAGTGAAGAGAGTCACTGGAGGGTTTGATGCCCGTCACGCATGTTCTGGTCGCACGTACGAGTATCTCCTGCCTACGTATGCGCTGGCCCCTTACCATCAGACAATGCGCGGCTATCAAGTGCCAAGTAAGTTAGTGCTCAGGACAAGCTTGAGAAGTCACAGGTAGATTTTTCACTGCTTATACTATATCTTATGCCAATGTATATCACATTGTTTAGATATTAATGAACTTTTTTTTTTTAATAACAAGGTGACCTTTTCCTACCATGTATAGATATAAAATAGATTCATTAGAGCTGTATTTTTTTTATTGCAAGATAGGTATGCTTCAAAAAATATATATTTAATTCAATTGTTTTCTATCTTTATATTATCAGTGGCTTAGGAAGTACAAAATAAATGACTAAAACTATGTGTCTGTGTCCATTTCTAATAGTTATTGCTTATCTACAGACGAGACTGTGGCCTACTTGGAGCGACTGCTGAGACGTTATGAAGGCACTCACAACTATCACAACTTCACTTCTGGGAAGAAATATGAAGATATGTCCTCTAAGAGATATATAACCAGCTTCAGGGTAAGTTCAGAATGTACATGCTTGAGACAGTGTGATCACTGTTCTATCAACCTTAGAGATTTTATCTTTGAAGCAGATCTAGTATAAAGTCCAGCTCCCTCTTTGCTACTAAGTTGACCTTGAGGGAGTACTGGGATTGTTTGTCGTATAGCTGTGTTTTAACCACACCTCTAATTCACTCCCAATGTATTGAAAATTTTGCCCCTACATAACTCCCCTCTCCCCTTCCTCCCTTCATCCTCTTCCTACATCCTCCTATCACAGTGTGGGTCAAAGTTTGTTGTTGGAAACGTATTTAAGCCTGACCTCGCTCCCCTTGAGTTCATACCACTGAGGGTCACTGGTTGGAGTTTTGTTCTCCATCAGATCCGAAAAATGATAGGTAAGGATCGCTTTGTGTACTTGCTAGTGTTGTTTTATTCACAAACACTGTGTTGTTAGGGTTTGTTATTGCCATTATTAGAGGCTACTGGAAAGAAAGTGACTTTGATGCAGCATTTTTGGAAGAGAAAATAGACATTCCTAGAGCTCCTTCTCAGGGTCTCTTCCTTGAAAATGCAAGTTAACAGGTTTCATTCAGTTAGAGACTGCACTAATTGTTGTGTTACTAATCTTCAGGTATATTTTGACCACTATAATAACAAGTATGCTCGCAATGGAGAGAGGGAGCGTCTGGAGTGGGAGGAATTTGATGATGTGGTGACCAAGTTTAAGAGAAAGCACATCTACCGCACGATTGTTGAGACAGAATGCAAAGAAATGCCGTATCTTTTTCCCTTCTCTATATTGAAATAGTGTGTGAAGTTGTGAGATTGGTAGTATTCATGTGTTATGATGTGGTGTATCCTTAGCAACTAGCAATATAGGACAATGCAGTGGCTACAGACGTTGCAGATTCATGATTTCCATGGCACGGCACAGTGGATGAGAGATGCTGAAACAGCTAAATCTACTAGTCAAGAATCTTCACAAATGGAGCGGCAAGACACTTCATCTACCAATCAGACATGTGCTGGTAATTCTGGTGGCTCAACAGTCAAGGAAGATGATCGCCAATTTATGGAGTTGAGCGAAAATGTAGAGAAAACAAATTTGGAAGAAGGGAGAGTTAGTCTTCTCAATTACCAGTAGCTGAAGACTAAGATGTGGTGACTCAGACTTTCTCACTGTGCAATGAGTGTACCTTTGAAGTATCATTGTTGGTTTATTGGCTGTTGCAATCAGACAGACAGCAATTGCTCACTTGTGTTGTTTTCATAACTGTAATGATACAATTATTAATGATGATGACTATGTTGTGGTGATGACTTGATATCGTATGAAACGTTAAATACCATCTATTAACGTAGCCTCGTGTGGCCAACCCCTTTCCCTTTTATTATCCACTTGCGCTGCGGATAATAAAAGGGAAAAGGGTCTGCCATGCGAGACTATAAACCACAATAGGCTACAACAACAAGAAGATATAAATTAATTTTATTGGGGCTAGCTAGATGAATTGCTCTGATCAAAGAAAGAGTCTGGTTTATTAGACTGGAGAAACTATTGAGTACTATTACCGTTTACTTTAGGTCCCACAGGGTGGACTACACCATGGGCTACCAATGCTGACTGACCTGTTCAACGTGGAACTAGTGATGGCTTATTCAAATCGAACCAGTACAAAAGGGGTACAGTAAAATAGAAGAAATGCCATCCTGTTCAGATAGGAGAGTTTGGAAAAGTAATTAAAATTTATGAGCACATAAAAGTTTATTCTTCAACATTGACTCTCACACTATGCACTTAAACCATTGGATACATTATTTCTCTATGAAAATTGTACCAATCTACTTTAGTTTTGAGGAATGTTCTATATGCTACATATAGCCATAGAAACTGAGGCTTACATACCCACCAGTATGATATTTCCACTACCTTATTGACCTTTACGTAGTATCCAGTCCTTCTCTCATGAATATCACACAGATATACATGTATATCCCTATTTTGGGCACCTCCAGCGATAAGATTCCTTCTTAACAAAATTACAAACACTACCACAGTTTTAAAGTTTTTTTCTTGCTGGTTATAGTTCATGTTATACCAATTTGATTTTTTATACCAAACAAATTCATTTTTAATGCCAACATGTTTCAGCAGACTGCTTCTGCCATCATCAGGGCTGATTTATAAAAATCAAAAAACAAAAATGCTATAATTAGCCTAAGGGTGATGCTTGACAAAATGCAACCTAACGTTGATTCTTGTTTATTTATGAAAGTGGCCTCTAGCTGCTCTCAATACTAAAGGGGAAAGCTCCATTCCAGAGTCCCTATTCACAAAAGCAAAAAATCCTACTTCAAATGAGAACAAAGTAGGAACTGTGTACAAAATCATGTGTGAATGTGGAGAGCGCTAGGCATTAGAATTAAAGAACACAAATCAGCCTGTGAACATGGATATTTCACCAAATTACCACTGGCAGAACATGTATGGCAAGAAGGGAGTCATGTGATTCATTGGAATCAAGTAAACTTTTGGATTTTTCGCAAGGCATGGTTGAGAGAAAAGTAAAAGAAGCCATCTACACAAATATGTCACCCAACAACTCAACCATGAATAGGGACTCTGGAATGGAGCTTTCCCCTTTAGTATTGAGAGCAGCTAGAGGCCACTCACATAAATAACAAGAATCAACCTTAGGCAATATATTGCATTTTGTCAAGCATCACCCTTAGGCTAATTATAGCATTTTTGTTTTTTGATTTTTATAAATCAGCCCTGATGATGGCAGAAGCAGTCTGCTGAAACATGTTGGCATTAAAAATGAATTGTTTGGTATAAAAAATCAAATTGGTATAACACTACCACAGTTGTTACAGCACTGTTCAATTCTCCTTAACCACTTTAGTCTCCTACTTCGTCCAGTATTAGTACAGTTTACAACCAAGAAACTTATCTGCTCTTTTGAACCACCTTCGCATGTGATCAGTTCGCATCGCGTATCTATGGGGTCCCGCGTCACATGGGACCTAAAGTAAATATAACCAAAATTATTACTAGTTATTATTACTAAAAGTTAACCTAGATAATAGAGGCTATAGATAATTATTCAGTTATAGCGGCACTAGCTAGCAAGGGAAAGTGATGATGAGTTACATTTAGTTATTGTCCGCAGAGTTTACGCGTAACGCGGCGCACATAAAAACCGCTGATCGCGAAAACACGCGGATTATTTTTTAAATAGTTGGGAAAGGGTCGCCTTATAAAACTATCCTTCCTAAAAAAGTTGTCTGGTCTGATATTTGCTTTACTCTTTCTTCCAAACTTTATTTGTGGAGGTCATGGAAGAAGAAAATGGCTCTAGTCCCCCTCCTTCCAAGAAGCTTTGTATGGAAGATAATGTAATAAAAAGGCAAGCTGAAGAATCACAGGGTGATACTGAGAAGGAAGACATGAAAGAAGCAATAGATTTGCCTAAGAAAATAGATGCGTCCTTTACGCGCATAAAGAGAAGAAAGTTTGCAGTTTTATTGTCATATAATGGTAAAGATTACAAGGGAATGCAATGGTGAGTTGGTCTCCACAGCCTCTCTCCTGCATGTGGGAGACAGTCTTGTGTAAGGACATTGAACAATTAACCATAAACAGTGGGAGTGATTGCAATAATTCATTACATGGTTATTTGGTTAGAATGTGCTCATTTTAAGGGATCAGAAAGAAGAGTATGTCAAGAAATTTAGCAACATTCCCAATAGAACTGCTTATGGCCACGTGGTGACTTCACAGAAATGAGTTGCCCAATGTCAGTACACAGACTCTCCCCACATGTTTAAAGATGGGGTGTGGTCACATAAGAATAATGATTAGGATAGGAGTAAGTTATTAATCAAGTGTATATACACTTAACGTTTTTATATTGAAATGGTATCAGAGTGAGATAGTGTTGTTTCACTTGTGTGTGTGTATCAAGGGTTCATTTAGGGGAAGGGAAGTGGTCACTCCCCTTGAGTTCATTTCGTCCCCCGTAATTTTCTTAAAATTGTGTCAGCGAAAAGCAATGTGAAAAATGAAGGTGGTTGTGAATTTAAATCATGTGAGTTTATTGCTGCTCTTTAAGTATTGTCATAATAATTGAAGTTAGAAAAAAAATTAATGGAGGGATTGCTCTGTATGTGGGTCCTACAAGTTTCATTTGTAAACTTTAACAAGAGGCAGAAGTGACTAGGAGTGAGATTTAAATCAAATTAGGAGTAAAATTAAAGTTATTTTTCATTTTGTAATGATGTCACTCCAGTATACGTACTAGCCACAAATTCTCCAAGCAGATTTTCTCAACTATTTCTTTCCCACTCACTTCCTCTTCCATCTCATTAATTATGTATGAAAGTTGCGATCCCATTGAGATAGCGCAAGCTCAATCCATCCCCCTCCCCTCCTCCCAGATTAATTCCTAAATGAACCCATGTGTGTGTGTATGTGTGTAGGAACCCTGGATTTCCGAGTATTGAGCAGGACTTGTTGGATGCAATGTGTAAAGCTGTAGCTTTCCCAGCAGACATGGCAGGTGACCTCAATAAGGTAATGTCATATTATTCTATAGTAGGTAGTTGACTTAAGACAAAAAAAATAATAATAAGGAAGTTAGATCTTATGTTCAATATGTTGCAACTGTTCTATGATAATCTCCCTAAAAGTATTGTTTTATATCAACTGTTTTGGGTATTGGGTCAAGCATAATACGGATTGAGATGTGTGGTTTCGTATTAAGTATGAATACTATCAGTAAACATTTGAACTGGTAGGTTCTTGTGTGCATTAGTGGACTTACTAATTTTATTAAAGACATTTTTTTACTTGTTTAATCTTTCTCCTTACTTCTTCCATTCCTCCTACAGCTCAAGTTTCAGCGCTGTGCTCGTACTGACAAAGGAGTTTCTGCAGCTCGTCAAGTTGTGTCTCTGAAGATAAGTTCAAAGATTATCAGTTTTGCCATTGTCGAATAAAAACTTACTCTGTTTATTATTTACACATGGCAGAATTGGATGACGCACGATCCCAAATTAATGCCCACCTTCCACCACACATTCGAGTGTTTGCAGTGAAGAGAGTCACAAAAAGTTTTGATGCCCGTCACGCATGCTCTGGTCGCATGTACGAGTATCTCCTGCCCACATATACGCTGGCCCCTTACCATCTTACAAGACGTGATTATCGAGTGCCAGGTGAATATGTTATATATACAATTGACGTTAATACATGTACTCATATTTAGAATAATAATGTTTTCTGTAACATATTTTAGTATGGACAGCAAATCTCTGATTTTTTTTATGTCGTGTGTGCCTGTCAATAGCAAATCTTGAGATAATTGCAGGCATCTGGGCTCTGAAACGTAACACCAAACTATAGCACTCAAGGCCTATATGTACCAGATTAAAAACAAAAACAAAATTCTTTAAATTGAGTGCCAGTGGTCCATACTAAAGTACAACAACAAAATACAACAGCTACAAAAACAAGGATAACTGAGATAATGTTCAAGTGTAGATTGCAGTGCATATACAGGTGTGTATCTACACTATCTGCATATACAGGTGTGTATTATTTTCCTTGCACCAAGTGCACACAGCTATGAATTTATCCAATAGTCAGGATAGGATAGCTTTAGGATTATGAGTCGTAAACTACACTTTGTAATCCTTACCCAATTAGAAGGATATCTTTCGGTAATACGTGTTGTCCACCAAAAATGTGATGGTAAGTGCTTAAAAATATATTTTTGGCTTATCTATGATTGTATATAGACGAGACAGTGGCCTACTTGGAGCGACTGCTGAGACGTTATGAAGGCACTCACAACTATCACAACTTCACTTCTGGGAAGAAATATGAAGATATGTCCTCTAAGAGATATATAACCAGCTTCAGAGTAAGTGTGCATCAGTGGGTGCTTGTATAAGATCTCTTGTTTGTCAACATGGAATTAAGCAGTTTAATCGTTGAATACTCTAGTTTGATAACACTTTCAACAATCTAAAAGCTGCCATCTACAAATTCTGCTGTTGACAGACAGAAACTAAATATGATTACAATAACTTTCTCGCACATGTATTTAAAGGGCTGAATATGATTAATTAATTCTTTGTTATATCAGTGTGGGTTAAAGTTTGTTGCTGGAGATGCTTCCAAGCCTGACCAGGTACCTTTAGAGTTCATACCACTTAGAGTCAAAGGTCAGAGTTTTGTTCTCCATCAGATCCGGAAAATGATAGGTAAAGATGTTTTATGTGTGTGCCATAGGTTTCATTTTACTTTCACAAACACTGTGTTGTGCTGCTAGGATTTGTCATTGCAATCATTAGAGGCTACTTAAAAGAAAGTGACTTTGATGATGCATTTTTGAAAGAGAAGGTAGACATTCCTAGAGCTCCTGCTCTAGGGCTCCTCCTGGAAGATGTAAGTTAGCAGATTAGCGTAAGTATCATCGTTAATTTGTTCATTTATTCATAAATACTACAATAATTAAGTTATATATATAGTTGCTTGCTTGTTTATCATTATTGGTTCTTCTTTTTTTTTTCAGGTTTATTTTGACTTCTACAATGCCAAGTTTGCTAACAGTGGAGAGAGGGAGCGTCTGGAGTGGGAGGAGCTTGATGATGTGGTGGGCAAGTTCAAGAAAGAGCACATCCATCGCACGATCGTCGAGACAGAACTCAAAGAAATGCCGTATCTTTTTGTGTTTTCTAGTATAAAATAGGTGATTAGGAATGGGGGAAAGTGATGTTTAATTGCATGTTTGATGTGCAACGTTTCCTTAGCGACTAACAATGCAGGACCATGCAGTGGCTACACACACTTCAGATTCATGATTTCCATGGCACAGCGCAGAGGATAAAAGATGCTGAAACAGCTAAATCTACTAGTCAAGAAACTTCTGGAGTTGTTTCTAAAGATGTAGGCAATATGGAAATGGAAGACAAATATTCTTCATGTACTGAGGCCATCTTAACTAAGGAAGAAGGCACTCACCTCATTCAGTGTTGTGAAACCTCTGACAAATGTAAGGTGAATAAAGAAGGAAGTCAAGGAGAGAACAGTGAGTCTTCTACATTGCAAGACTGTAAAGAAGAAAGTGACAAAAAAGTGGACATAAGAAGCTTGGATTCTCATTGTAAGAGTGTACCTGTTAAAGTAACTGATGAAATCGATAGGAGATAGCTGTTGTTCAGTCAGCTATTTCTTTTCTTTTTTCTTTTCTTTTTTCTTATCTTCTTTTTTTTCCTTTTTCTTCATATGAAGTAGCTAATGTAAACAAATTGATTATTATAATGAGACCAAATATTGGTAATGGCAACATCACATCATTAGAACAGGCTTTAATAAGTCCACCAACCAGCAGTCCAATCAATGCAGATACAGGAACTACATGGAGTACATTCTATTGTACAATTTTTAACCACACATTTTCTTATGTATTGGAAGGTGTAGGTTAATTTCTACACTTTGAGGCTTTATATTTACATGCATTGTCTGGATAGAGTAGCAGTTCTTCTGTCCAATAAGCCTAGTGTCAGGGAAACTTTCCTGAAGCTCATTGTGGAAGTGTTTCTTGCGGGTCTTCTAAAAGTGCTTTAGACAGAGTAATGGCTGTAGTAAATTTGGGCAGAATTTGTTTCGCCCACACAGACTTCTATGATTTTCATACCATTCTGTAGCATAATGAATGCTCTACAACATATACTAAAATGAAAATCTTCTATCACAGAGCCTTGCTGCTACATACAGTACACTCTATGAAACCTGACCAATTAGCTATAAGCTTAAATGTTATCAGCCACACAGCTTGCACTGTAAGTGTATGATGAGCTCTATAATTGTGAGGGAGAGTCTCTGGCTGCTGCTTGTGCTCATGCAACCTCTAATAAAAAGGAGCATAAACACTGGGATTCCCCTTCCCATTGCCAAATGAAGCTTCCAATTTATTCCCCTAATCATACATGTGTACATTATATTAAATCATGAGACAATTGACCTAGTTAATCCATTTGTAAATTGCAGCATGTGTACACATTTAAACTGTATACACATAGGACTGTAAGCCACTCCCTCTCTCCCCTTCCTTTCCCTGTAAGACAAGAGGTAAAACATGTCCCTGGCCTACCAGCACCATGCATTTATCAGTACCAAGTAACCAATTTCATGATGCGCACTACAGCAGACAATAGAGAAATGAGGTTCCAGGTCGTTCTTCTACCTCAGTTTACTTGGTAAGTAGGTACCAGTCTTGCTTTCCCTTTGAGTCTTTGAAAGCATTTCTTAAGAGGCACAATATCAAAATATGATGGTTGATGGTTGAGGTTGAGCAGCAAGATATTCTTCAACTCTTAGCATGCCTCGTGAAGCTTCATTGTTTCCTATAGTTCTTTTATGTTCACTAATATGTATCCTCACAAGTATTCATGCAGTGACTTCAAAATTTTAGGCTAAATTAGTCAGGATTCATAGAGTGTAGTGGCAAGGCCCTGCGATATTAAATTTTTATTATAGTATATATTGTAGAGCATTCATTGTGTTATGGATGAAAATCATAGAAGTTTGTGTGGGCAAAACAAATTCTGCTAATTTACTACAGGCATTATTCTATGGCTGTTTTAAAATACCTCAAGAAACACTTCCACCATGAGCTTCAGGAAAGCTTCCAGACACCAGACTTATATTGTTAGAAAGAAGAAGAGCTACTCTATCTAGACAGTGTAAATATATATAACCTCAAAGTGCTCAGAATTTAACCTACACCTTGCAAAAGATAGAGGTACCATGGAATGTACTCCAGCACTTTCTGGATGTGCATTGAATTGCTTTGGACAGCTGGCTTATAGACTGTAATGTGTTACCATTTAGTAACTTAACAGATACTGAGTGATTTAAGTGCGAATATTTAGAGAAGGTACAGAGATTTTACATGGACAACCATGTAGGATATAATATAAAGCATTAAGTGCAGCTTGTGGAAATTGTGAGTAGGTGAAGCTACTGGCATGCTGAACAGACGGCAAAAGATATCAAGATTACTGCTAGTACACAGCAGGCTGTCTCTGTGCTAGCAGAGTGTTCCCAGAATAGGAATTCTTCTAGAACAAAACCCAGTTGGCTAGGTGAAGCAAGCTGTAAGCTGCCATTATCTTGTCAATAATTCTCTGCATGGCAAAGTAATTAACAGTAATAAGCTTAATGGAGTATCCAAAGTTAGCTAGTCTTTAAATAATGGGCCAGTCAGGTGAGCGATATTGAAAACTTACAGATAGACATATATTTGTTTAGTGAGGCTTCTGATTTTTTCTGCTGATTTCTTTATAG
>WLWD01003469.1_pt1 | contig 19263 bp, 14 predicted proteins | sample 6712731 | NCBI WGS metagenome assembly WLWD01 (sample SAMN12718690, study PRJNA576275) | sponge metagenome | isolation source: marine sponge | host: Mycale hentscheli | place: New Zealand: South Island, Marlborough, Capsize Point | collected 2014-11-01
CTCAACTTCTTCCTTGCACCCAACTTCTTCCTTGCACCCAACTATCCTCAAATCAAATCTCAGGTGATAAGGTATAATCCATTAGACACAAATGGGTACATAAATTAGTGTGTGTGTGTGTGTATGAGTGTGTATATGTGTGCATGTGTATGTTTGTGTATATGTGTGTGGTGGAAGGTCCTCTTAACCCTTTCACTGCCGTAGACACCACGTGGCGTTCTGCATTTGGTAGGCAGTTCTCCTTATTAAAAAAAATCAATTATCCAATATAACGCTCCACTAATTTTGTTTATATGTTGCTCTGACGTAGTACTTCGTGTAATAAAAAAATAGAAATGATAGCACAGGTATTTAGTTGTTGTTGTTTTTTTACATATTTGGAACACTAACTGTTGAGTTGTCAGTTGGCCCGAAAATATTTAATAGTACGAGGTTCAGAAGCTGATCAGAATCCACCTAATAGAAGACGAACAAGCTGTGTACTCTATCTGAACTACAGGTCATCTGAAATTGAGTTACAGTTAGTACAGTTGGTAATGATAAGTCAAAATTTTTTTTTGGCATAATTCAGCGAAGCAAGCCGAGCTGACTCTCTAATGAGTTCGCGATATATATATATATTTAGGTCTAGAAATTGTTTTTGTTCTTGCGTGGGCGTACATGTGTACCCTTTCTCCTACGCGCTTGCCGGGTAACCTTCTTAGCAACATTTTGTTTTGTTTACCCGCCCGTACGAAGTAGCGATGCCCAGTAGACAAAACGTTAGAAACGCTCGGTCAAGAGCTTTGAGGGCGTTAGAAACTCCTGAAGAAAAATTAGTAAGGAGAGCGATAAGAAATGAAAAAGACAGGGCAAGGAGGAGGAGAGCTAAAACGAAACGGAAACAGGTAGCAAAGTAAAGAATCTGACAGTATTTTGTAGCCACACCAAGCATGCATGGAATAGCTGCAATTACAGGGAACATGCATCGCTCGCTTCGCTATTTTGTGCTATTAGAGCACATCACTAGTAGTAATCAGTTTTGTCTGTACTTGCTGAATGCGTGTGCAGAAATAAAAATAAAATATTATTACATTTTCATGTTACCGAACTGGTCATCATAAACTTGGCGGTGAAGAATCTTACATTATCTGGAAATCACAGAACCATAGAAACACCTGACATGAGCTCCTGTGTAACTAATGACTAACCATCATGTGTATTACTTTCATTTATTTCATAACTGTAGCTATGTGTGTGCGTATGTGAGACCAGGTAATTGTGCATGGCTGTTGTCACGTCATTGACCAAATGATCCGGGAAATCTTCACCTTTCATTTGCATTCAATACTTTACAAATGAAGAGTTGAATACATACAATGTGTGTGCAGTGTGTATGTGTGTGTGTGTCCAGCCACACATACAAAAGGTTTCAAAGGATTATTCTGTTAGTAAATGAAGTGACAATAGTTTAAAATTTTCAGACTCTAAGTCGCTCCCTATATATTTCAGGTTGTCAAAGTGTGCATTAAATGGAAATGGATAACTAAAATAATTATGATAAATAAATATAGTAATCAATAAAAGCCTATTTCTATTTGCAGTTAAAAAGTTATTCTAGAGTTCCTCACCTATAGTTGTATAGAAGTCCAGGAGTCATCAGCACGCGTGTAGACCAGTAGTCACCACAATATACACATCCCACTTCACATTCCTATATTGAAAGTGTATGTCTTAACCCTCTCTTTCCTGAATTGTTTTGACGCGCGGGGAAAAATCTAATTTTCTACCGCGGAATAGAGCATTGCCGTTTTATTTTTTTAACTCGATGCTGGCTGGGAAAACCCCATAGCAACCATATATCACTAAATAGACCAAGAGTTTGGGATTCCCCTCATTTTTTGATTGAGAAAATCGAATAATATTTAAGCCATCTACTAATATTTCAAAAAAAAAAAAATTTTCCCCCCAAAAATCCACTTTTCCCATCAATAAAAAAATAAAATAAAATAGAAATAATATTGTTTGATGCATTTTATACCAATATTATATTAGTTCAACAATAAAATATGTTGTTTGTTGTGTGTGGTGCTGATTGTGATCATGTAGGAGACATCTATGAGTGTCCACAAGGAACGTATGCCATCGGACGTCGAGCTCCACTACAAAACAATTTCATATACACAAAAACACAAACAACAAAGATATTTGTAATACAAACAACAAATTATTCATGATTCTATATAATTGCAACTTCATGATGTATTGTATGCGGTTTCATACAGGATTTTTGTTTGGGGTGGGGCTCCGAGTGTACTTCGCCACACCCATTTTTTTGAACCTACACTACTTTGATGCACATCTTTGCATACGAGTCTATACTTCACACTGATGATCAGTGTTCGGTCCTATGCACTAAATGGCTCAGTTATGATAGGAACATAATGGGATACAATATCAGACTAAAAATAAATGCTTCCTAAATGTTCATTTCTATTCAACTCCCAAAATTCTAGGGGGGAACCCAGCCATGCCTCCCACTGTATGAACCCTGGTATGTATACTCCACACTGTACATGAGAGAAACATGTATTGAGAAAGTGTACTTTGAAAATGAAAAGCAGTACAAGCACACACGTGGAATTCAACTTACCCGGCATGGATGGTGTCACAGACTGAACGATCCCTCCCATAGGATCCGGAACCTCCACACAATACCAAAAAAACACAAGACAACAATGACATTTGTAACATAACTGCTGGCCTCGCTGAATTGAGCCCCCCCCTCCCCCGTCATTACTTTTCACTGACATTCTTGTACCATAACCCCCCCCTCCCCCGTCATTACTTTTCACTGACATTCTTGTACCATAACCCCCCCTTCCCCCGTCATTACTTTTCACTGACATTCTTGTACCATAACCCCCCCCCTCCCCCGTCATTACTTTTCACTGACATTCTTGTACCATAACCCCCCCCCTCTCCCAGCCCTAGCTGGACACCCAAATATCAGTAAGTTGAAAAAATGAAATTCAACTTACCCGGCGTGGATGATGTCACAGACCGAAAAAGACCACCGAGTTCGTTCTCTCTCAGGTTGGATCCGGAAACGCCACATACTGTTTGTTCATGGTTGCTCTCTCTCTCTTTCCACAAATGCACGCACACACATACACACACACACACACACAAGAAAAAAGAAGCTACAGGTGAATACAGATCATAAAAATAAATGTATAATTTATTATACATAAATTGACTGGTGTACACACACAAACACATGAAATTCAACTTACATGGGCATAGTAGTCACGATCCAAAAAGATCCAGAGTTCCCTCCCAGGTTGTATACGGAAGTGCCACATACTGTTTGTCCACGGTTGCTCTCTCTCATTCCACAAATGCACACACACACACTAGAAAAAAGAAGATACAGGTGAATACAGATCATAAAAATAAATGTATAATATAAATTGACTGGTGTACACACACACACATAAATGAAATTCAACTTACATGGGCATAGTAGCCCCGATTAGAAAAGACCCCACCCCCCCCCCCACCCCCGAGTTCGTTCCCTCACCGGTTAGATCTGGAAGTGCCAGAATAACATTTCAACTCCACGCACACACATATACATCGAGTGTGAAGCTCCACTACAACACCACAAAAACACAGACAACGACAACGACAATAACAATACATATTACAACTTTTGGGATGTTCAGGGAGGGGGAGGGGGGGGGGGGAGCAGCCACAAATATCAAAGTCTGTGGTCCTTCACACAAAAGATTATGGAATATCAATGGGTGTGTTGTCATCTTCTCTCCCCCTACCTCATCCACCCGACTCTTGTTCTTCGATTCCCGCCTTCTCCGACCGCGAGGACGTCCAGAACTCGGAGCAGGAGGAGCCACTTTCTCTTCTTCATCACTGGAACCTGCTGCCTATTCGTGTTTCATCATTGGAAGACTCAGGTCCGGTATCCTCTCCTTCATCACTGGAAGACTCTGCTCCTGTCGCCTCATCTGCGTAATCGGGTCGGTGACTGCATTCACATCTGGTCCTAGTAGTATATGTGGTAAAAACTTTTTTTAATTTTTTTGAAAATTTGAATTTGTTCAAAAAACCACAAGCCACTTTCAAATCTCAAAACTCAATGAAATATATATATATAATTATATATTATAGCTAAACAGCTTACTCTATCTCAATATAGCTATAAATAAGTCCTTTCCACAACAGAAGCTTGCTATTTTTCAAGAGAAAGACAAGAGAAAGACAAGCTTACCTCGATCATCTTCTTGACTCCCATTTTCAGTATCAGAGTTGACGGGGTCTGGTCCACCACCCCTGATACAGGGCCTCCTATAGCCCTAGATGTCGTCTCCCTTCTCTCCGCTTGATCCTGAGTCGCTAGAGTCAGCATCAAGCAAGTCTAACACTTGCACCGCATTGTAACTTGTAGACGCCATCTTCCAAAAAATGACTTTGAAAAAAATTTTTTTTGCATAGTTATCGGGGTCACACGACACGCTCACTTTTTTCCTATGATGTAATAAGCATTACCTAAGACTGTACGTAATAGGGAGGTCCCCAGTTGAACTGGCGATTTTATAAAAAATGGAGAAGACAGTAAGTCAAACCGCAAAGTCTTGGTCGGCAAATAAGCGGTTGTTTCAATGTGTTATGGAAGGCTACTGAGCTCAAGCAATTTTTTGCTGCTTCTACAAAGCTCTGGAGATGACTGGATCCATAAATGAAGCTGCTGTGAAGAAGGTAACTTTTTTTAAAATTCGACGGAGAACCGATGTTTTTTTTTTTTTGCCGAGGAAGAAATAAACGCAACTGCTGTGAGGTACTGTCGAAGCAGTCCTGGCTGAAAGCTATTTTAGATGCTTCTCCAATGCATTGGGCACCTGTGTATGCAATCTGAACGTTCTAGCTATAAAGTAACTATTTTTTAAAATTCGGAGAAACCAACCGGTCTCACCCCGCTTTAAAGCGGGATCCGGAACGAAAGGGTTAAAGTAAAATTAGATTTAACATAATTCAAGATTCTAAGATTTGTGTTATCGTGCTTGCAATTCTAACGAATGTAGACATTTTTAGCGAAACAGGCTAGTTTAGTACAGTAGAAGTTGTTAAAATTTACACCTTCCATATTATATTATATTAATATTAACTTCCACAAAACTTTGAAATTGGGGCAATGTCTCCACGAAAGTCAAAATAATATCTGGGATGTGTATATGTGTGTGTGTGTGTGTGTGTGCGTGTGTGTGTGTGTGTGACAGGTGAAGGGAGGCAAAGTACTTCCCTGTCTAGCTCAAGTGCAGTGGAGACCTCCTATTCCAAATTATCTGGAAACTGAAAAAGCCACAAAAACTTTATCAATTGAAGAAATCACGAAGAAATATTATTTCCTTAGCACCAAAAGATATGATTAATGCTCAGTGTCATAATTTTGAAGCACAAGAGATATTACAAGCTATGCACTTGCCATATTCTGTCTCACACTGCTCATGTGGAAAGAATTTTCTAACAAATGAAACTATCAAATTAGACAAAGAATTAGATAGGCCATTGTACATTGCTTTAAATTCACCAGAACAGTTATACAATGATGACTAATTGATATTTGGAACAAAATAAATCACAATGTGTACTATTTTTTTTACTTGTAAATATACTGCAATTAATTTTAAGACGTCTTCAATCCCTAAGGGGAAGGGCGGCAAATGGCGAGCGAGCGAGACACTTACAGGGGTAACACAATTGAAAATCGGGGATGTTTGTTTATTTATTTACTTGTATATATGTATGGACGTATGTATGACATTTTGTACTTTGACCCTCGCGTTTTTGTGTTAGTTATGTGGTCGATCCCGTCCCAAATTGCACTAAACAGAATCCTCTGGTTTATTGATCAGTACCCGTATCACCCTAGAAATTGAATTGTTTACCGTTTTGAATTCTTTTGCGGGCAGTTAAAACTTGAAAACTTAAGGGACTTCCATTTCTATTCGAGTTAGTGGCGGTGGTAAGTCAATGCGCTCTTTGGCATGGTTATAAGCCGTGCGCAACAGTATTTACTTGAAAATACATTGTCCACTAGACTACCGCCAAGGTAAGTCTGTGTAGGTGCATGTCCAGTTGTGTCAAAGCATTGTGTGTTACAACCACTACTTAGCTAAAGAATTTGTTGTTGTTGTTTTTCCTTCAATTCAAGCAGTTGCAGAGAGTTGTTACTATGGCACTGAAATCCCTTTACCCTGTATGCTAAATTAAAAAACTGGACCTTATTTTCAGTAGCTTCAGTGTTAGAAGTCAAAATCATTCATATAAAAATAGTATAGTCTTTAGGCTCGCTCGCCATTTGTGCTCAATCACATCACTAGTTATATATGTAATAATTGGCAGTGAGTGTGAGAATATAACCCAATAAAAAAAATCAGGGATATATTATTGTATATAAAATATGCTTGGACATAATGTATGTAATTTTTGTACTTCTGATTTTTGTGTTCGCTCGCTACACGCTGTTAGTCATCACTGTTCATACATGAAAATTCATTTCCCAACATGCCAAGCCACCGAGAGAATACAATGTAATGTGTTGGTATAACCAGTGAATGAGTGCATGTGAGAATGTTGTGTGTTACATGTGCTGACTAGCTAAGAACAAACAATAAATACATAAATTTGCTTCTTTTTGTGTTAAACTTCTTCGGTTCCTTCCTGTTTCTTTTGTTAGTAAGCAAGTCTTGAGAGTGAGGATGTGTATAGCGCAATAATTCCTTGGAAAAGCTTTTTTTTTTAAGTTCCAAAAATTGCCGCGAGTGGTCTCATACGTTAATTTAAAAATGTCGGCTGTGTACATTATTTGAACAAATTGTGCATAATGATTTTATAAAGATGAATTTTACCCTTTCACCACTGGTGAAACACCAAGTTAACACACAATACGAGAGGGTCAAAGTACAAATGACTTGCGTACGTCCCCACACATAAATAAACAAATATCCCCAATAGTCAATTCGACACCACTGTATAGTGTCTCACTTTAAACAATCACAAGAAACAAAACTAAAACAACAACAACCAACATTCAATGAAAAAAAGCAAACTACCAGTCCTAAATCCATATCGTGACTTATAAGACCTGCAACTGACACGTAGCCACACTCTAAACATAGCCATACACATTTTTGAAACTCACACTGCTTTGATGGACATGCCTATGTGAAAGTGTATATACCTTACACTGACCTGTGTTTCGCCACATAATTCAATCTTGCAGCTGTTGTAGCTACTTACAAAATTAAAGTTCTGGGAGGAACTACGAAGGTACGGGGGTGGAGGATTTAAGCGTGCCCCTAACACCTTTGCACGAAACCTGGTTATACAAGCTAAAAATGACACTGTGGTTCCGAAGCCGTGATATTAGCACTTGTGCGTTTAGAGAAACTGACCAATTTACTGACGTTGCCTTAGAGATACATAATAAAGCGATAATGATGTAATAAATTGTTTAAACCATAATTAAGCAATGGGCAATCTGAAAAAGTCATTCAACAATAATTCAATGAAGAATAAGCAGATAAGTAAAATAATTTCACTGAAGTTTATCAGAATTGCATGAACTAGAATGACAGGAATTCTACACGATTTTTTCACTGGGGGGAGAGAGAGAGAGAAGAGAGAGATTTGTAAAGTCACGAAAACCATTTAGCCACATGAAAATGGTGAAGTCATGATCATGAAAGCTTGAACAAACTACTATGAATTGCTACAATTTTATATTCAGAAGAGGTAAAAAAAATAATTAGGGTTGAAATCCTAAATAAATTCAGAAGAGGTAAAAAAAAATAAGGGTGGAAATCCCAGGGCTCCCAAAAACTGCATGAAACCATGGGCCTAAAACAAAGTAGACAACATTATGTTGATTATATGCAATGATTTTCTCCCCCTCATTGTCCAGGAGCACACTGAAGGATGTTAGGGTAGTCATGGGAAAGGTTATGAGTGAGGATAATTTTGGTGGAGTATGTTTTAGAATAATTCAGTAACTAGAAACCGTTCAACGTGGACCCACACTTTCTCACAAAGAAATGAAAATTTTCAAGAGTAGTAAGGAACAAACTAACTGGGAGCTTATCATATAGCTAAAACTACCACAAAATATCACTACCATAATTCAGGCATTCTACATTCATTCATTCATTTATGCAGTATCTTAGAAAAAATTGTTCAGGAAACACAACTTCACCGGGAGAACACCGCACCGGGAGAACACCGCACGGGGAGAACACTGATCGGGGTGCCCAATGCAGCTAATTATAAAAACTGACTGCTAGCCTTAAAACTACTTACCCACAAGTATAAGCCAGGGTAGACTGCGAAAGCTTCTTCCCAGTCCACCAGACAAAGTAGAGCTGTAGTAGGAATCAGTAGACTAGCGCGCAACAATAGTTTAGACGACCACTTCCAGTCTAGAATTTTACTTCTATGGTAAAGGGTTTTAAACTTATTTAACCTGGGGATAGTTACTTACACTTAACTGGAAAAGGGTTTTCCATGAGCTAATACGGTACCTTTACCTACTGCTGAGATGTAGGTAAAGGGTCTGGTAAGGTATTGCCAATTAAAGATATCATGTTGTTTGTGCGGAGAAATAATAGAGGCTTGTGCAGTATGCAGCAGTGAAAAATCTATTTGACGACATTGACCAGCAGGGATTCAGATTTTTTTTATTGCTTATGCAGTTTAGCTATGTAGGTTATAGTCTTTGCTGAATTAGGCAGTTCAGCAAAATACTGGAGCATTTAAGAAAGGGTTTAGCTAATATTGTGTAGTGTGTAAAGTAAAGCAAAGTCCCTTATACCTATCCAAAAGTGAGGTTTAAAATGGCTAAAGAGCTGACATGGCCCTTTTACTCTTTATTCTACATAATTTTTCTTGATCTTTAAGTAGTAAACAAGTCCTGAAATGCTTTTACAAAATAACCCAAATTGAACAAGACAATTATTGGTTGATAACGTAATGTTTTCAGCATATCATAAATCACGAAAGGGCCTTTCAAATGGTAGTGCAATATTTCGGAATCCACCTGTATACTTGAAGTAAACCTGAAATATGTTAAACAAAATATACATCAAAGTTTACATGAAAAATATTTCAAGTGACTAACTATACCAAATAGACTACAATAATTCTGTACACTATATGTAAATCACATGTAAACTCCAAAAGTACAATTTTGTAAAACATTGAAAACTAAGGCTGTTGGCCCTGTGATAGTGACTCTGGAAGATCTAGACACAGATGACGAGTCCGACGAAGATCGCAGCGCGAATGCTGGAAAATCTAGCTCTCTCGCAAAGAGGTCCAAAAGTTCCTCGGTAGATATATTGGACGATGCAGCGGGTCCTTCCTCCAGAGGAGGGACCACGGCGAGTAGCACAGAAATGCCCAAGACCAAGCCTGCAGCCCCGCCAAAAAAGCAAAGAGCGCCCCAGGAGCACCGAAGAAGGACCCGCTCGAGGTCGCAGGCTAAACTAACCAACGCAAAAGAGAACGCTTGGAAGGAAGACGTATTCCAGGATCTCAAAACAAAACTGGTGTCCGGAATGTCACCATCTGAGACCGTGCCCGAGGAATCTCTCGACTCGTTTCGTGACCAAAACAAACCTGCATTCAAAAGGTTCGTGTGCATAAACTACATGCAGGCAATGCGATTCCGCCTGTCCCAGGGCTCCGTCTCACACGCAGTGAACGCCCTCAACGCGGTGGTGAGCAAAGGCAACAATCCTTTCAAGCTTGTCCAAGAAAACGGGGAAGAGCACTTGTGCCAAGTCGTCAAAGCAATCTACCACAAGGAATGGATGTCCAAAGAAACTGGATCCACGATAAAGTGCAGAATGTGTCATGCCGTCGGATTCGTGACCACGGAAGAAAGACAGCTCAGATCCGCAGACGAAGGAATGCAGACGGTGTTCAAGTACAAATCGTGCCAATGGACGTGGACCACTTGATGGGAACAAATGTGCGTCGAACGTTACTATTGGGCGTAGGTTCTGGTACTTTCGCACTGGTAGACCCGATGATGGATCCTGCCATGTCGGAAACATGTCGTATGCGCGCACCAGCATAAACGCTATAGCATTCAGTGTCCATTTGAAGACACTGAATGACACATAACAACGAATATAGGGCCTTTCCACGGGCCCAGGCCCGTGGCTACCTTAGCAATCTTTGACTGCGGCAAATATGTAAAACATTGTGACAAACGTACTAATTTACCGCTCGCTGCTGGCTAACGACTGGTTGCTCCGTCTGTGTTCATTCTACTGCATATCATCGCATCTAATTCAGATCCGACGCTAGTTGAGGTCCGAGTTTGGCAAAATTTATTCCCTGGCAAGAAGCTGCAGCAGGTCCCCAAATGAGCCAACATCCCCCGAGGAGCAAAAAAATCAATGGGAAACCCGCATCCAAGAAAGGCGATCGGACGGAGATCGACCGAGAAATGTTTTCGTTCGAAGGCGTGGATCAAGAGAAGGAGGAATCGCTGTGGCTGCAGCAGATGGACGAAGCCTTTAAGGACGAGGTTCCCACTACCGGTCGTCATTTTTTGGAAGACTACGAAGACGCCAAAGAAGCCGAAATGTACGAAGAAGAGTCCGGTGGGAGCGATTTATCGGACAAATCCGGTACTTCGTCGTCTTCGTCTTCGTCCGACGAAGAAGAGGAGATCGGCGAGGAAGACTCGGACTCGCCCGAGTACTTTGGTATGTCTGCCCGAATGAAGCGCAGAGCTCGAGTGTACAAGCTAAAACAGAAATCGGAGGGGAAAACATCTTCGGACAAGCATCGCAGAGAGTCTAGACTGGCCTTGGACACCAAGGTGGCAATGTCCAAGGACGAACAAGAAGTAAAAAAACTTGTGGACAAGTTCGTCTCGGGAAAAAGGACCCAAGCATACGCAGACAGGGGCAAAAAAGAGAAGCCGTCCGTCTCCAAGAGGTCCGAAGATGTAGATTCCGACGATGACAAAGACATGGCTACAATTCTCAGATCAAAGTACACAAAGAAGGCACAAAATTTGGAAAAATTGAAGAGAATGTTGCACACAAATATTATGTAACCAAATATCGCGGGGTCCGACGATGGTTAAGGTTAGCTCTAATTCTTGTTTGAGAGAGCCAGAGCTGTCGCGTTATTCAGTTTGCACAAAAATGCATGCCCAGCTCGAATACAGAATTCGCATGTCGAATCTCCCTAACCGAAAGATATTTCTCGCTCTTGGGCTCGGTTGAAAGCAAACGCGTAATTTTATAAGAGCGGGAATATTTAAGCAGAGGGTGGGATTATACTTTCGTTGTCCCCGCAAGACAAATGCCGTTCTGATATGAACAGCATTTTAACGCTGCGTGGCATGCAGGGCTGCTCTGCAGTAGCAACCTCGCGAGCTGTCCGTTCGCTTCAGCGCAACATTAAACTTGCCTATTCCAGGCACTAAGGATGCACGCGAAATATGGAAATGTCGACCTAAAAAGAGGCCGTATCGTATACATATGCCAGCTAGAGTATATTCGAGAACCACTCGAGCGCTTTCCAGATGACGCGATTAGGCGGACTAAAAAAAAGAACGTCCGTCTTTCTATGCTCCCGACTTCAAGAAGGAAACATTACCCTTCCCTGCATACTCGTTCGCAGGCATCTCTCACCCCCCCCCCCCCCCCCCCATCATAGCGTTCCTGCTTCAGATACGTTTTTGGCTTAATGTGCACGAACACGCATGGACCACAAGGCCTCGAACGCGGCAATCGGCGTGGTCGTGATAACATTGGTCGTATTGTTCGTGTCTTTTATGGGGTTCTTTCTGTACGCTTGGAGGAGAAGGTCTCTCTTGCTGAGAAAAGAGAGGGAGAGAGAGACTACCTGATAGGATACCGGAGAAGAAAAACCAAGAGCGGAGTGGGGGAAGAGTGCGTTTACTCGCACTGCACCGAAGGAACCCGTTGCGACGGTAAGTCTGGAATGTGCCTTTCCGTAGAGGGAAACAGGTGCAGAGACAGCGCCGACTGCGCGCGAGGTCTGGTTTGTTCCGGGGTGTGCCAGGTCCCCAGAAAGACCAAGGAGGACGAGTTGGGTGGACCATGCCCTTGCTCGGAAAAAGATAACTCTTGTTCCAACAGCAAGTCCAATCCAGACATCTACATGTGTTTGGGGAGGGAGGGAGCCAAGTGCGAGCGAGACCATCAGTGCGTTAGCCAATTGTGCTACGACAATATTTGCAGAGATAGCATGCCCTCCGGGTTCACTTGTTCGGACAACTCGAAATGCGAGAGCAAAAACTGCAGCCGTGGAATATGCCAAAACCCCGGCATCACGACGGGAACTCTGGGAGCGCGGTGCAATCTTCTCGTGAAAAACCCCAACGATCAGTGCCGCGCGTTGTTGTACGTCAATCTCGTGTGCGCTCCCATCTCATCCGACATAATGGGCGTGTGTTCTCGTCCCAGCAGAGGCCTGCACGCAACGTGCGGTTCCGGAGACTCTCAGGCATGTTACGAGAAGCTCGACTGCGTGAACCCAGACCATCAGTACGAGACTTGCTCGGGATCGCAAGGAGGGCATTGCAGCTGCAACCACAGATATCTGTTTACCAGGATCCCCAACCTGGAAGGACTGTGTCCCTCAGGCACCGAACATTCTCCAAACAAGTCGAGGTGTCTGTCGTCCGCTGGCTACGCTTGCAAAACATCTTCGGATTGCGCCAGGGGTACGTGCGGGAACAATCCGGTGCTCTATCTAGTCGAAGGCAGTTCGGAGGGATCGCATTACGTGAGAAACTCTATACACACGCAGCTTCCCAGAGCAAACGTGCGCGACTACCAGAGGCCTCCCTGTTCCGAGACGCCCGGCAACACTCACCACTTGTTTTACCAGAAAGACAACGTCAGAATATACTTTGACGCATTGGACTCGTCCGGAAAAAAGTCTTGGTCGGTGGCAGACGGTAACAGCATGCTTCCAGGAGGCACTCTGTTTGGTTGCTTTCACAACGCACGCGGAGAGATTCTGGTCGTGCTGTACCACGGGTTCGACGGAGGTGTGTGCATTTACTGCCATTACGCAGCAGACGCCTGCGACCTTCGCGCGGCCACCAGAGTTTACGAGGAATCCATCGTAGACTGCGAACGGCTCGTGTATGCCGTCATCACTTACGATCGCGACATCGCGCTGAGCTACATGGTCGATGGGGAGTGCTGCACGGAGATAGTCACCTCCCCAAGTTACTCCCCTCCGGGTAGCGCTCTGAGAGCACCCTCGCCTCTGGGCGTTCCGGTTTCTGCAGTAAACTGCTCCCTGCCCTACGAGACTTGCAAGCAGTACAAATTTCTCATAGTCAACGATCCAAGCCAGTATTCTGTAGAGCACCTGGAATCCAACAACAAAGACGTGGTGGTGACGTTCTACCTGTGCTCCGACGGGCAAGTGAGGACATATTTTGATGACGGGGACGTTTGGGTTTACCCTGGAAACCAGCTGCGAGCAGGAACCCGATGTCTCTCCTTGATGCGGGGGGAGACGAACAAAGCACCAGCAACTTTGTGTCCATCCTAAAGTACGGAAAGCACGTCTCCTTCACCGACGCGGACGGAGTCTCGGAAGAAAGAGCGGGATCCCTTTTGATGGTACCCTCTTACGACGGGAAATGTTACGTTTGCGCAAATTATACCTGCTCCTAGATCGCGGTCAAGTGAGCGCTCGTGCTAAATTGACAATATAGATTGCGTATGACTAGACGGTCCAGTGAGTGAGTGTCCGACATGGGAAGCAGGTGCCCTACTGCTAGGTTGCAGGTCATAAACAGGTTGCGTTCCAGAATGCAGAATATGTTGCCCGTATGCCCAATAAGTTGTTGTGGAAACACGTGAGAATCTGATGAATCCCATCTCCTCGAATGTACGAGGGATTCCGGGTGCGCGTGGGAGCAACCGGGTCCAGCTACTTGCTGGCCATATCCTGGAACGTGTGATTTTGAAATACTACTAGACCAATCTTGCTGAGACGAGAGATGTGGCTGAAGGCTATGTCCATCCGCTCTCTGGCAAATGGCAGATGGACATATATCCGCGTTACACGCGGAGAGACGCGCGTACCCGTTAATCGTTATTTATTTTAGGCCTTCTTCTTCTTGAGCTTGGAGAGAGTATTGAAAAATTCAGATTCGGACTTCATGTATGCAGAGGTCGGTTTCATGGATGCCGATCCCACTCCTTCTGCGGCACTGCTTCTTCGGGGGAGAGATCCCCGTGGCTCTGACTCGGAAGGTGTTCCAATTTTCCCCAGCCTCAGTTAATGTCACGCTCTGTGACATCGTGGGAGTGTACGTAGCTCCCGTATACATCGGTACACTCGAAGATGCTGATGATGTCATGTGCGCCGATACTTGGGGTTGGTCTTTAGGCAACACGCGAGGTACATTCGGACGTTTAGATGGTGGAACTTGGGTTTTGGAAGTCGATTTAGCGGGTGCCCAAGGGGCGCAGGTCTTGGAGAGATAATTGTAGATATCAGAAGTCACGTCAGTATTGTGGGTATTAATGATAGTTTTGAGCAGTCCAGGATTGCCGGGGGACAAGAAGTCCATACCTGCGTAAAATGGGTTCTTTGCTAGATGTTGTAGTATTTTGAGGTGAAGTTTGGAAGCCTTTACGGTCGTTTGCGTCTCGTTCGGATTCACCCCTTATTACTGTCACATGCCCCTGGGGTAATCAACAGTCTCTCCCTAGTGCTGACATCAATGTGACAGTTATGGGCCAAGACCTCCTCATTCCAGCTCTTGTTTGTCCTACTCTCAATTGTGATCTCATCCTTGGGTTAAACTGCAAACAGTTTTATGACATTCGACAATCGGCCATTGCTAACCCATTTCAGATGGGAGCTATCACTCGCCAGCAGGCTCGACTAAACCTCCAAAACCGTTGCCAGCAGATTGCTGATCAACAGACCGATGGACTGTCTGCTACTCCACTTTGTGATATACTTGGACCTGACTATGATTTTCCTCAGTCTAACTTGTCTATCGACCAATCCATCTCAGATTTACCACCTCCTACAGAGTCAACATCTGATGCTGTTAGTATTGCCAAAGATCAGAAGGATGACCCAACTCTACGTGGCCTCTTCAGTCAAGCTAATTCCTCTAATGACTCCGAATTTGTCATATGTAAGGACATCCTTCACCGCAAGACCACTGATAAAGATGGGACCCCATATTTCCAAGTTGTTCTCCCTAAGAACAGGCGACAGCAAATCCTACGTATAGCTCACTCTACACCAATGGCAGGACACACGGGCAGCAAGGCAACTAAATATAAGATCATGAGGAATTTTTTTTGGCCCAATATGTCAACTGATATTAAGGCATACTGTCAATCGTGTGTACGATGCCAGAAAACAGCAAAGAAGACCTTGCCCCAAGCCCCTCTGCAAACTACCCCAACATTTACTACTCCATTTGCCAGGGTTGCCCTAGATGTTGTTGGACCCCTACCACTTACCGACAGAAAACACATGTATGTCCTCACTTATATTGACATGGCTACCAGATACCCAGATGCAGTTCCATTGAAGACTACTACTTCCAAAGCAGTTGCAACTGCCATTCTGGAAATTTTCTGTAGGCTGTCCATTCTTGATGAAATTCTGACTGACAGAGGGTCAACCTTTGTTTCTACCTTCATGCGCGAAGTCTACCATTTTCTTGGCATTAAACATCTGAAGACTTCACAATATCGTCCACAAACAAATGGTTGCCTTGAAAGATATCACCATACTCTCATGCAAATGGTACGCAAAAGTGTTACTGACAAAAAAGACTGGGACCTCTATCTTCCATATCTACTCTTTGCCTGCCGTGAAACTCCGTCATCTGCAACGGGTTATTCACCATTCCACCTGCTTTACGGCAAACACGTACTAGTGGTGGGCGATACCGGATTTATGTTTTCGATATCGATATCAAGTACTTTCGAACCTGGTATCGGCGGTATCGATACCTATATCGATACCACGCATGCGCACTAATTAATTAAATTATTCTTTTGAATTTAGATGAATATTGTCAAAAATGATTTGGAAGAGTATTACATGTAAGCAAAACAACTACTAGGGATGAAAAAGTTCGCTATTTTTATTTAGAAAGAGCATCATGTCAATGTTCTGTGGTGTGATTCTACTTCTTCGCTCTGAAATGAGTTGGCCAGCTGTGGAAAAAACACGCTCAGAAGGTACTGATGAGCCAGGTGTACAGAGATATTTTCTTGCTAACTTCTGGAGGTTTGGAAATCGAGATGAGTTTTGTTGCCACCATTCTAGAGGATTCTTTTCTCTGTCAATATTGCCCTCATCAAAGTATTGTCGTACCTCAACTATAGAATCAGACATTGTGCTTCTTCTAGAATTATAATCAGTCACTTTCTGATCAAATGATGCCCAGAGCTCATTTGTTTTTGGTTCTGGGAGTGATTCTGTTGCAGGCAGGCTGTCACTCTCTGATTGACTACCCTCCGATGTTTTGAGGCTTGCCAATTCGTGTGTCATGCGTCTTGTCACAACATCAAGTGCTGATTTGTCTGAGAATGGTAGCTTCTTGAATCGAGGGTCCAATAGCGTTGCCACAGCCATGACATACCCTGACTCGATTGTCAGGAAGCGTTGACGAAGCTCTTGCGATAGAATATGGTTAAGACTAGCAGTGGTGTGATGACTAGGAAGATATTGTTGTTGGAGCTGCTTTACAAGAGGTATGATGAGAGATACTGAGGTGTAGTTTTCGCCAGAAATAGCTTCAGTGGCACTTAAAAATGGCTTCAGTGATTTTAAGGTACTCTCAATTGTTGTTTTGTTTGCAGGCATTAGACAAAGATCATTCTGTCCAACAAGGCATAGTGCTGTAACAATGGCTTCAAACTGATTGTGGAACCTCTCTAGCATCAAATATGTAGAGTTCCAACGAGTTGAAACATCTTGTATCAGCTTCTGTTGGGGAAGTGAAAGTTGACTTTGAATTTCCTTTAACTTATCACTGGACTTGACACTTCTGTGAAAGTGTGAAACAACATCTTTACACTGGAGTTGAATTTGTTGTACGATAGGATCAGCTTTGATTGCATTTTGTACAATCAAATTAAGGGTATGTGCAAAGCAAGGTAGATGTCGCCACCCAGTTTTGCTGATAGCTGAAACCATGTTGCTAGCATTGTCTGTGACAACACATACCACCTTAGAATCAATTTCCCAATTGGATGCCACTGTTTTGAGATGAGTAGCTATGTTTTCAGCTGTATGTGACTCATTAAATTCAAATGTTTCAAGCAGTGCAGATTTGAGCTTCCAGTTACCTGAAATGTAATGTGCAGTGATGCAACAGTAAGACTGTGTCTGCCTGGATGTCCACAGATCAGTTGTCAGAGCTATTGTCATTGAATTGTCTAATTCAATTTTCAAAGTCTGTTTGACAGATGTGTACTTCTCCAAAAGAAGACTTCTTACAACTGTTCGTCTACTGGGTAGCTCATAACGAGGATCAAGAACAGACACAAACTTCTGGAATCCATTATCCTCAACAACAGAAGTGGGTTGTAAGTCGGTCACAATCATTTCAATTAGTGCATTGTCAATATTTTTTCTTTTAGTAGATTCTTTCGGATAGAAGGTAGCTTTATCTAAAGTTTTCTTAAGAGTAAGCTGCTTGGGACACTCTGTCTTACTTCTCTTACTCCTTTTCTCATCCTCTATCTCTTTCAGACATTCTTCATACTGTTGGAAATGCTTGCATTTCAAGTGTTTCAGCAAATTGGTGGTATTGCCAGAATGTTTGAGTTTGATTTCACAGGGCTTCACCAAACAAGTGGCAAACTCTTCTTCTTTTTGAAAAAAGTTCCAAACTCTTGAAGTTTTCCTCTTCGCCATCACAGATATGAGCTGACCAGCCAAGTCTCTTTTATAGCCCCCAAGACTAACTTCCATCAGAAATTGTGTGTGTCTGTCTGTGTGACCCTGTGTCTGTGATGTGTGTGTGCTGTGTGTGTGTTAACAACATCCCATAACTTCTTACTTTTTTTTTTGTTCCATTGTCATATCTGATTTAAAATTCTATCAACTGAACAGAGCACTAAATTTTCAAATTTTTTAAACATTTTATTGTAATTTTGTCCTCCAGCAATTTTAAACTTTAAATTTAAATTGATCCCAAGATAATTTTAAAGGGTAGCCATCCAGCATCCCATGATAGCTAGTATCCCATGTTGGCTAATATCCCATAATAGTCTGATATTCCATAGTACCTGATATCCCATAGTACCTGCCCATATCCCAATGGGGAGAAATCATTTATATTTATTTCTATTCAGCTCTGGAAGGAACTGCTAGAGATTAACCACATTAAATTAACCACATTAAATTAACCACCTTTACCAAGTGTTAATGTTGGCCACAATGAGATGTCGGTAAAGGTCGATATTCTGTTTGGGCAGGGTGATAGTAGTATTTGGTATCGAAGTCTGTTCGATACCACTCTGGTATCGATACCGGACACTTTCCTCTGGAAGTATCGAAGTATCGATACCAACTACTCGGTATCGCCCACCACTAACACGTACATGGTCCACTTGATATTTAACGCAATCAATGGGCCCCAACAGCCAAAAACACCCAAAATGCTACGGAGTGGCTAGAAGGTCTGCGAACCATGCTGGATGCCATGCACTCTTCTGCCGCAGAAGCTCAAACTCACCAAAAAGAATATTCTAAAATAAACTATGACAAGCAGGATAATCCTAGAGCATTCAATCCTGGAGACAAAGTCCTTATCTTCTCACCTGTGGTCACAGGAAAACGAAGTGATAAGCTTACAGACAGATGGCAAGGTCCTTTCACAGTCCTTAAGAAGATAACTCCAGTTACGTATACCGTTGACATGCCGGAGCACCATAAACGCAAGAGATCAGTTCACGTCAATGGAATGAAGAAGTGGATTGAACCAGTCTATTCCTTGTCATCTATCGCCTGTGACCCTGCAGAATCTATAGTGTTGCCCGATTACCACCAAGAATCCAACCAAATTGAAGGTATCATCTCTCCTGATTGTGATCCAAGCATGCTTGAGCCATTTCAAGCACTTTTTAATGAGTTCCCTGTGACTACTGGATGCACCATAGGAAAAACCCAGATTCTTACCCACAAAATTATTACTGATTCTGCTAT
>WLWD01004309.1_pt1 | contig 19260 bp, 6 predicted proteins | sample 6712731 | NCBI WGS metagenome assembly WLWD01 (sample SAMN12718690, study PRJNA576275) | sponge metagenome | isolation source: marine sponge | host: Mycale hentscheli | place: New Zealand: South Island, Marlborough, Capsize Point | collected 2014-11-01
CTGAGACTGGGCCACATCAAGACCACAGTCACAAAGCTAGATGTCGTGAGTAAATGGGACTGACCCTTATTATCTATGATACAACTACTGGACCTGAGACTGGGCCACATCAAGACCACAGTCACAAAGCTAGATGTCGTGAGTAAATAGGACTGACCCTTATTATCTATGATACAACTACTGGACCTGAGACTGGGCCACATCAAGAAAAATATATTGTCTATATGGTGCTTCTAGCAAGGATAAATGGCGATGTCAGACTAAAATTATTTTTAGGTAAAATGGAAAAGTTCTACCACTTGTAAAGTGCTACCACTTGTAAAGTTCTACCACTTGTAAAGTGCTACAAGGGGGCAGGGCAAAAACAGATACTTAGTCCTTCATTGCTGCTTTGTTTGATTGGAATCCAACATACAGTATAACAGAACAATAAACGCGAGTTATTTTTCAAAGAAATATTTCTGAAGAACAGAATATAAGTCACTGACAAGGTTCAAAGAGTTCAAAACAACTAGAAAGTTAAGGTTCACCAGAAGACAATTTCAGTATGTTCAATGTAAGGCTTTCAACTCCAAAACCCAGAATCTGAAATTATTTGACAGAATTTTGAAAGATTTAAATGATTCTCATTTCTTTACTCATTTATTCTTCTTTTTCCCTACAATCATAACTACTAGTGTCAATCATAGCTACTAGTGTCAATCATAGCTACTAGTGTCAATCATAGCTACTAGTGTCGATCATAGCTACTAGTGTCAATCATAGCTACTAGTGTCAATCATAGCTACTAGTGTCAATCATAGCTACTAGTGTCAATCATAGCTACTAGTGTCAATCATAGCTACTAGTGTCAATCATAGCTACTAGTGTCAATCATAGCTACTAGTGTCAATCATAGCTACTAGTGTCAATCATAGCTACTAGTGTCAATCATAACTACTAGTGTCAATCATAGCTACTAGTGTCAAAGTATCTCTAGCAACTAAAGGAAAATTTAGTTTAGAGGGCACAAGTTTAAGCTAAGGGGGAAACTCCTGTATGGGGGAAATATACCCACTTTCATTTCCCTTTGTAAAACACTACTGACAGTGCCTCACTTCCCTCTCTATAAAACACTGCTGACAGTGCCTCACTTCCCTCTCTATAAAACACTGCTGACAGTGCCTCACTTCCCTCTCTATAAAACACTGCTGACAGTGTCTCACTTCCCTCTCTATAAAACACTGCTGATAGTGCCTCACTTCCCTCTCTATAAAACACTGCTGACAGTGTCTCACTTCCCTCTCTATAAAACACTGCTGACAGCGCCTCACTTCCCTCTCTATAAAACACTGCTGACAGTGCCTCACTTCCCTCTCTATAAAACACTGCTGACAGTGCCTCACTTCCCTCTCTATAAAACACTGCTGACAGTGCCTCACTTCCCTCTCTATAAAACACTGCTGACAGTGCCTCACTTCCCTCTCTATAAAACACTGCTGACAGTGCCTCACTTCCCTCTCTATAAAACACTGCTGACAGTGCCTCACTTCCCTCTCTATAAAACACTGCTGACAGTGCCTCACTTCCCTCTCTATAAAACACTGCTGACAGTGCCTCACTTCCCTCTCTATAAAACACTGCTGACAGTGCCTCACTTCCCTCTCTATAAAACACTGCTGACAGTGCCTCACTTCCCTCTCTATAAAACACTGCTGACAGTGCCTCACTTCCCTCTCTATAAAACACTGCTGACAGTGTCTCACTTCCCTCTCTATAAAACACTGCTGACAGTGCCTCACTTCCCTCTCTATAAAACACTGCTGACAGTGCCTCACTTCCCTCTCTATAAAACACTGCTGACAGTGTCTCACTTCCCTCCCTATAAAACACTGCTGACAGTGTCTCACTTCCCTCTCTATAAAACACTGCTGACAGTGTCTCACTTCCCTCTCTATAAAACACTGCTGACAGTGTCTCACTTCCCTCTCTATAAAACACTGCTGACAGTGTCTCACTTCCCTCTCTATAAAACACTGCTGACAGTGCCTCACTTCCCTCTCTATAAAACACTGCTGACAGTGTCTCACTTCCCTCTCTATAAAACACTGCTGACAGTGCCTCACTTCCCTCTCTATAAAACACTGCTGATAGTGTCTCACTTGCCCCTCTCTATAAAACACTGCTGACCAGGGTCTCACTTCCTCTCTATAAAACACTACGGACAGTGGTCTCACTTCCCTCCCTATAAAACATGCTGACAGTGCCTCACTTCCCTCTATATAAAACACTGCGGACAGTGTCTCACTTACCTCTCTATAAAACACTGCTGAAGTGCCTCACTTCCTATCTATAAAACACTGCCTGAGAGTGCCTCATTCCCTCTCTATAAAACATGCTGGGACAGTCTCACTTACCTCTCTATTAAAAACAATAATGACAGTTGTTCACTTCCCTCCCTATAAACACTGCTGACAGTGCCTCACTTCCCTCTCTATAAAACACTGCTGATAGTGTCTCACTTCCCTCTCTATAAAACACTGCTGATAGTGCCTCACTTCCCTCTCTATAAAACACTGCTGACAGTGCCTCACTTCCCTCTCTATAAAACACTGCTGACAGTGCCTCACTTCCCTCTCTATAAAACACTGCTGACAGTGCCTCACTTCCCTCTCTATAAAACACTGCTGACAGTGCCTCACTTCCCTCTCTATAAAACACTGCTGACAGTGCCTCACTTCCCTCTCTATAAAACACTGCTGACAGTGCCTCACTTCCCTCTCTATAAAACACTGCTGACAGTGCCTCACTTCCCTCTCTATAAAACACTGCTGACAGTGCCTCACTTCCCTCTCTATAAAACACTGCTGACAGTGCCTCACTTCCCTCTCTATAAAACACTGCTGACAGTGCCTCACTTCCCTCTCTATAAAACACTGCTGACAGTGTCTCACTTCCCTCTCTATAAAACACTGCTGACAGTGTCTCACTTCCCTCTCTATAAAACACTGCTGACAGTGCCTCACTTCCCTCTCTATAAAACACTACTGACAGTGACTCACTTCCCTCTCTATAAAACACTGCTGACAGTGCCTCACTTCCCTCTCTATAAAACACTGCTGACAGTGCCTCACTTCCCTCTCTATAAAACACTGCTGACAGTGTCTCACTTCCCTCTCTATAAAACACTGCTGATAGTGCCTCACTTCCCTCTCTATAAAACACTGCTGATAGTGCCTCACTTCCCTCTCTATAAAACACTGCTGATAGTGCCTCACTTCCCTCTCTATAAAACACTGCTGACAGTGCCTCACTTCCCTCTCTATAAAACACTGCTGACAGTGCCTCACTTCCCTCTCTATAAAACACTGCTGACAGTGTCTTACTTCCCTCTCTATAAAACACTGCTGATAGTGCCTCACTTCCCTCTCTATAAAACACTGCTGACAGTGCCTCACTTCCCTCTCTATAAAACACTACTGATAGTGCCTCACTTCCCTCTCTATAAAACACTGCTGACAGCGCCTCACTTCCCTCCCTATAAAACACTGCTGACAGTGCCTCACTTCTTAAACTGCTTTGTAACCTACTGACTTACCCCAAGTGTACACCAAGAAAGGTGGTACTACAAAGAAAATCATGATATGCTGGATCCAATACACTAACACTTCACCTGCAAACTACGCATACACGAACACACACAAAAGAAATAATTTCCTCATTCAATTTAATTTTCAGTTTGAAATACCACACAGGGTTTCATACAGGATTTTTTTCTGGGGGGGGGGGGGAAGAGTTTAGGAAGGAGGGCCACACGTTTGTTTGACCACACCCAATTTTGCTGAAACCACACCCATTTGATTAAAAATCGTCTCAGGTCTAGAATTAGTGACATCAATTGGAAGACTAATGCGTATTGCAATTGAAAGACCTCAATTAACTGAAGTAAACTTTCACCAAATATTTATACAAACAACAAAATCATAGAATACCATTTTAAATCATAACCACAGAGTAACATTAAGTTGTAAATATTATAAATTAATTTCATGAAATTCTGGGGGGGGGGGGGGGGGGGGAAACTCAACCTGGAGAGGGGGGGAGGGAAAATCCCAGGGCACCCCTACATCTGTATCAAACCCTGCCACATTCCTTCAATTACCTGATTACACTGCTCCTTAATTAATTCATAATTTTCAACAAGCAATAACCAGATTAATAGGAGGAGCACTGCTCAAAATCTACCACACAATTACTAGATTAATAGGAGGGGCACTGCTCAACATCTACCACACAATTACTAGATTAATAGGAGGGGCACTGCTCAACATCTACCACATAATTACAAGATTAATAGGAGGGGCACTGCTCAACATCTACCACATAATTACAAGATTAATAGGAGGGGCACTGCTCAACATCTACCACACAATTACAAGATTAATAGGAGGAACACTGCTCAACATCTACCACATAATTACTAGATTAATAGGAGGGGCACTGCTCAACATCTACCACACAATTACTAGATTAATAGGAGGAACACTGCTCAACATCTACCACACAATAACCAGATTAATAGGAGGGGCACTGCTCAACATCTACCACACAATTACTAGATTAATAGGAGGGGCACTGCTCAACATCTACCACACAATTACTAGATTAATAGGAGGGGCACTGCTCAACATCTACCACACAATTACAAGATTAATAGGAGGGACACTGCTCAACATCTACCACATAATTACTAGATTAATAGGAGGGGCACTGCTCAACATCTACCACACAATTACTAGATTAATAGGAGGGACACTGCTCAACATCTACCACATAATTACTAGATTAATAGGAGGGGCACTGCTCAACATCTACCACACAATTACAAGATTAATAGGAGGGACACTGCTCAACATCTACCACACAATTACTAGATTAATAGGAACATCTACCACACAATTACAAGATTAATAGGAGGGACACTGCTCAACATCTACCACATAATTACTAGATTAATAGGAGGGACACTGCTCAACATCTACCACATAATTACTAGATTAATAGGAGGGGCACTGCTCAACATCTACCACACAAATACAAGATTAATAGGAGGGACACTGCTCAACATCTACCACACAATTACTAGATTAATAGGAGGGACACTGCTCAACATCTACCACACAATTACTAGATTAATAGGAGGGACACTGCTCAACATCTACCACACAATTACTAGATTAATAGGAGGGACACTGCTCAACATCTACCACACAATTACTAGATTAATAGGAGGGGCACTGCTCAACATCTACCACATAATTACTAGTATAATAGGAGGAGCACTGCTCAACATCTACCACACAATTACTAGATTAATAGGAGGGACACTGCTCAACATCTACCACACAATTACTAGATTAATAGGAGGGACACTGCTCAACATCTACCACACAATTACAAGATTAATAGGAGGGGCACTGCTCAACATCTACCACACAATTACTAGATTAATAGGAGGGGCACTGCTCAACATCTACCACACAATTACTAGATTAATAGGAGGGACACTGCTCAACATCTACCACACAATTACTAGATTAATAGGAGGGACACTGCTCAACATCTACCACACAATTACAAGATTAATAGGAGGGACACTGCTCAACATCTACCACACAATTACTAGATTAATAGGAGGAGCACTGCTCAACATCTACCACATAATTACTAGATTAATAGGAGGGACACTGCTCAACATCTACCACACAATTACAAGATTAAATAGGAGGGATGCTCAAACATCTACCCAAATTACTAGTTATAGGAGGAGCACTGCTCAACTCTACCACACAAATTACTAGATTAATAGGAGGGCACTGCTCAACATCTACCGACATCTAATCCACACAATTACAAGATTAATAGGAGGGCACTGCTCAACATCTACCACACAATTACTAGATAATAGGAGGAGCACTGCTCAACATCTACCACATAATTACTAGATTAATAGGAGGGGCACTGCTCAACATCTACCACATAATTACTAGATTAATAGGAGGGGCACTGCTCAACATCTACCACACAATTACAAGATTAATAGGAGGGGCACTGCTCAACATCTACCACATAATTACTAGATTAATAGGAGGGGCACTGCTCAACATCTACCACACAATTACAAGATTAATAGGAGGGACACTGCTCAACATCTACCACATAATTACTAGATTAATAGGAGGGGCACTGCTCAACATCTACCACATAATTACTAGATTAATAGGAGGAGCACTGCTCAACATCTACCACATAATTACTAGATTAATAGGAGGGACACTGCTCAAAATCTACCACACAATTACAAGGGACACTGCTCAACATCTACCACATAATTACTAGATTAATAGGAGGGGCACTGCTCAACATCTACCACACAATTACAAGATTAATAGGAGGGGCACTGCTCAACATCTACCACACAATTACAAGATTAATAGGAGGGGCACTGCTCAACATCTACCACACAATTACAAGATTAATAGGAGGGACACTGCTCAACATCTACCACACAATTACTAGATTAATAGGAGGGACACTGCTCAACATCTACCACATAATTACTAGATTAATAGGAGGGACACTGCTCAACATCTACCACACAATTACTAGATTAATAGGAGGGGCACTGCTCAACATCTACCACACAATTACTAGATTAATAGGAGGAACACTGCTCAACATCTACCACACAATTACTAGATTAATAGGAGGGGCACTGCTCAACATCTACCACATAATTACTAGATTAATAGGAGGGGCACTGCTCAACATCTACCATATAATTACTAGATTAATAGGAGGGGCACTGCTCAACATCTACCACACAATTACAAGATTAATAGGAGGGGCACTGCTCAACATCTACCACACAATTACAAGATTAATAGGAGGGGCACTGCTCAACATCTACCACACAATTACAAGATTAATAGGAGGGACACTGCTCAACATCTACCACACAATTACTAGATTAATAGGAGGGACACTGCTCAACATCTACCACACAATTACTAGATTAATAGGAGGGACACTGCTCAACATCTACCACACAATTACTAGATTAATAGGAGGGGCACTGCTCAACATCTACCACATAATTACTAGTATAATAGGAGGAGCACTGCTCAACATCTACCACACAATTACTAGATTAATAGGAGGGACACTGCTCAACATCTACCACACAATTACTAGATTAATAGGAGGGACACTGCTCAACATCTACCACACAATTACAAGATTAATAGGAGGGGCACTGCTCAACATCTACCACACAATTACTAGATTAATAGGAGGGGCACTGCTCAACATCTACCACACAATTACTAGATTAATAGGAGGGGCACTGCTCAACATCTACCACATAATTACAAGATTAATAGGAGGGGGCACTGCACCATAGCACGGGTGACAGTGTCATTTGAATAGTCCACACATACTTCAAAGGCTTGACAAGAACAGCTTCTGCCTAGTCCTTTACAGAAAATAGTGTAATATTACAAGTTCTGGCCCTTCACAAAAACTAGATTGAAACTTTCTCACTTAAAAGGGGTCTGGAAAAAAAAGGAAAGGAAAAATGTTTAAAAAATCTTAGTTGTCGCCAGGGAATCAAACCCAGGACCACTAGCTTTAGCCACCAGTGCTCTAACCACTGAGTACAACAACCCACAACCTCCAAGACCCTCATATTTTACCTTTATACTGTTGAGTAGTACCGCTTGCTGCAGTCTCGTACTCAACAGACCACCAATGATGTGTGTTTTATCACATTTTTCCTTCACTTTTTTTCCAGACCCCTTTAAGTGAGAAAGTTTCAATCTTGTGTAATATTACCTAATAATTACTTACCATTCTACAGAGTGTATCTGGGAACAGAATGGCCACCAGAGCTCCGTAAACATAGTGAATCAATACTCTACATTATACAAATAGTGTTTTTACACGAAGTAAAGCATCCATATATTGACTAACATTCTACCAATTTACAAACATACACTAAATTAGTAAAGCAAAACAGCTACAATTATCAACTTAGGCAAGAATAACTTATGGTGGTTTATTGGCAAGCGAGCAAAACCATATTAGGGGTGGATAATGCAAAATCGGGTATATGTTGTATATATATATATGGATGATACATACGCCCTCCTTTTTTTCTCTCCTAAAACATGGCTTTTTAGGCTGGATTCCAGTTTGTTGATACTACAGTATTAAGGAAGTCTTACATTACACTTAGGCTCCAAATTGTAAGATATTTCCTGCAAAATGCCTGTTCGTCAAGTCACCAAAAGTTGCTGCCACCAGTTACTATGGCATTGAATACCCTTTACCAGACAAACTTAAAACCCTTGCCGTTTTTTGGAGCTGCTAAGTGCCACCTGTTGGCCGTCAAGACCCACTGGTAGTCAGAATGGCTTCTAAAGAAGCTACCACTACTCAGGGGAAGTAAGAGATAAGTACATAGTTTTATATTTGTAATATAATTAGTTAGAATGGCTTAAATTTGATACTACGGAGTTAATAATACTCAGGAAATTAAGGTAAGAAAGTAATTCTGTATTATTGGCTACAATTAATGGTCAACTGAAATACATATAGAATCTATTTTTGTCATCATATGTAATAAAAGCTTCTTCAGTAACAATATTGTAGTTTTGTGTAACCTTACTAGGCAGCTCACTCACCATTTGTGTTCAAGCACACCACTATTTATATTACTATGAGTAATAACATGAGTGACAGTGTTCTTTGAGATTAATAGCATGGGTAACCGCGCTATTCGGGGTTAATAGCATGAAAACGCAATCGAAATAGTACGAGGCGAAGCGAGTGCTAATTTAATTGCTTTATGAGTGTTATTGATCCCTAATAGCACAAGTCAGCCGTGCTATCACTTGATAGGCCAGCTTCTGTTTTGGTACTATTTCACTTTTCTCATATATTTCAGTTGAGCAGTTTCAAATGGGTAATTTATGTGCTATACTATTATAAAAGTAATTGTGATGCATTAAACAGGAGAGGATCCAAGTTCAAGGGGGAGGGGCAAGGGGGCCAGGGCCAACTTCCCTCCCAACTAAGTTTTTTGAAAAATTACAAGTACAAATGTACCAATAAGGGCATTACAGTTTCCAGGACAACTGCATGCTAACATATGCTCTTCACTCATAAATTTAATATTCAAATCATGTACAATCAATCATTTAAATAACACAAGTATCGACCCAAATATATTTGGGCCCCTCCCTGTCGCTAGCGCTAGATCTGCCCTTGTTAAACACAATATAGACACATACAGTTGTGCTTTGGCTGGCTAGGACTTGTATACATCAAGTAAGCCAGCAACAAACGACTCATTTATGAATTCCCCATAAACTGCTTTAGAACTTGCACACGATACCAGTAGTAATAAATCCTTCAGCTTTAGCCTTACCTAAGAGCAGCAAAAGAAAGAGGACTGGGACCAGCAGCCAGTAGGTAGATCTATAAATATGTTCCAAGTGATATGGGTGTCTTCAGTTAGAGATATAATTACCTCAATAGCAGTGATCACATGACATGGATTGAGCAGATACAGTACCTGCCTAGAACACACCTTAAACCCAATCTCTATTCCAAAAACAAGGCAGAGTAACACCAACAAAAACCTTTTACTTTTAGAAGCAGTGGGAGTTGGAAATACTGATGGCATGGTGAATGTGTAAATGCCGAATATGCCCACCACAACCATCATAAAGGTTGAAATAGCAGTTTCCAATAGCATGGTTTGTTTGGGTAGGTAGGCAGCACACTCTTTCCCCCCATGCCCAGGAATATCAGGATTAATGCCGCCATACAAAACATCTTGAACGAGAGAAGTATTTATTAAAGACATCCCGTCGCCTTTACGTCCTTTTCCTTTTCCGCTTTTTTTTTTTCCCCCAGCTCAGTTGGGGGAAACCCAAGACCACAATCGACGTCACCACAGGGCATTAATTAGAAATATAATTGCTTCTGAAACAAACATTTTATAAGTTCGCTCATTGTTTCTTCGGTCCACCAGTACGGGATGGCTTCCAATAGTGACAGACAGGTTCCAGCAGTGAATGGTGTTAATGGACTGAAGTCTGAAGTAATTTGCCCGGAAATGTGTTGCTACTGTTTCGACGTTTTGATATCTCATATCCACAATGGCAAGTCTGCTTCATTCAGTAGCTCTATGAAAGATTATTTCTCTAACGAAGAATAGTAAGTATCTTCCAGGGTTTATGATGATTGCATTCTGAATGTTATGTTGTCTCAGTCCTCTGTTTGTAACCTGGAAGTTTGGCAGTGATTGTAAACTGAGGGGATGTATGGGAACTTTCTCAGCTAAAAAACTTCATGAAGGCCTAGCATCTTATGCCATAGTCAGGTGAGTGGTGGGACCATGTGTAAACTTTGAATAAATGGTAATGATATGAATTTAATGGTAGGTTTTCCTTAATTTCTGCAAGTACTAGTGACCAAAATGTTGCCCAAAACGAGTTTTAAATATCCCCTACTTTATGCACTCAACTTTAGTTCAGAACCTGTCATATTAGTCCAGAACATGTTTTTGTATCTTTGACTGTTTAGAGTCAATTTTAATCGTTGACTCGAAGAGTTCAGAACCTATTCTTCAGTCTTTGACAACTTAGTCACTTTAGTTCCAAAACATTTTATTTCAGAGACAACAAAACTGCCTGACAAAATATCTAGAATCTAATTCACTCCTTATGCATTAACTACTATAGTATAAAAAATCCTATCTGGGGTGTCGATGTTCTGGTATGTGGATGACTATCTGATGTGTGGATGGCTGTCTGATGTGTGGATGGCTGTCTGATGTGTGGGTGGCTGTCTGATGTGTGGGTGGCTGTCTGGTGTGTGGGCGGCTGTCTTGTGTGTGGGTGGCTGTTTAAAGTGTTTATGTCAGTGTAGAGTCTGTGTAACATTACCAACAATGTTTTATATTATTTAGTTCAATGAAGGATGGTAGGTTCCAGCCAATCAGAAAGGATGAGATTCCATATTTGCAGTGTGGAGTATCTTTACTTATCAACTTTGAAACTGCACACGACTATCTAGACTGGGAGGTGAGACTACTGCTTACATTATGTACCGGATTATATACATAGACTATCCCATCATTCACTTATCCAGACACTATTGTTGTAAGAAAAATAAAGAGGTATATATCGTAAAAATTTAAAGTTTGCTATAGTTTTCATTTGGCGAGCAAAGCAAGCCACTTGCAAACAAATCTCAACTGAGATTTTGGTATCTATACATATATTATAGCAAAGTTCGGAGAGGTCAATGTGTGTCCATCCACGGAATGTTAGTGTGGGCACAAGTTTAGGGTTCAAAATAATACCAGGAGAAAAATGGCAAAGAGCTCAGAAACAGAAGAGGAGAGACATTCACAGTTAGGTCTTACGAACTTAGCGGAGTTCACTTTCTATTCTATTAGTGGCAGTGGTAGGTTATCTTGATTGATGTGCTGTTTGTCATAGCTATACCCCTTACATAACAGAATTGTTCTTACTTGAAAATTCAGTGTCTGATAGTCAAGTCACTAAGAGAGTGTGATGTAATACTTTATCTACTAGAGCTCTAGTACAATAGAACTTTAGATGGCACGTACTTTGGAAAGACGGCTAACTTAAATAAAATCCTTTGGTTTAACGATCATATCATCCGAGGAAGCTTGATTGTTTGCCCCTTGAAAATCCATAATCAAGTCACAAAGAGAAAACAATTTAATTGAGGTACTGGTAAATCCAGGGAGTAAGTGTGTGTGTGAAATTGTTGTATGTTGCTAAAGAATAGCACTAATAAGCAAAAAAAAGATTAACTAACTAACGCATTTTATTAACACTTAGTTAGCTAAATATCAGTTAGATCAACTCGCTCACCATTTGTGCTGAAGCACATCACTGATATTCACTTATTTTATAGTGATAGTTTATCTGAATGTATGGACATAATTATTGTAATAGGTTGGCATTCATGGCATCCAGATAGAATTTGTTCATGGCTCTTCCACTAAGACTGCTACGTATCTCCCGGAAGTGGCTAGAGAACAAGGCTGGACAAAGACTCAAGCTATCGATTCTCTACTCAGGAAAGGAGGTTACAGAGAACATATCACTGAACCATTCAGAAAATCCTTAAAATTGACTCGTTACCAAAGTGAAAAATATTGTCTGACTTATGACGAATACATCCAGATACGCCAAAAATATTAGTGATGTCATTTAGGACAGAATATTTATTTATTTATTATATAATATTTATTATCATTTATGTACAGCATAATAAATTATGTTGATATCTAATGATTTATGAATTATTCCTAGATATACTTTCTTTTCTCTGAGTTGTAGTGACTGCTGTCATCATTGGAACACTAAAAGGAATGAATGATCTTTGTAGTGGTCTTTTTTCACATTTCATGCAGCAACATATTGCTACTGATATGTACATCCTCTGCCAAGTTTTCCAATTTTGTGTATATAACGATCTTTACCCACCATGATCTTCACACAAGCATACTTTCTTTTCTGTTTCCAAAATACATAATTAAGTCAAAAGTTCTGCCGCTCTCTCAAGTGTATCAATGCAGTCTTCTCAACGTAATCACCTTTTGTATTTTTGTAGTTGGTTAGTTCCATGGTTGTCAAGCCGTCTTGCTGCCATTGAAAGCTGGACCGTGGTGAGAGGAGATGGCTACTGTCATTGTAGCCTGTTTCTATTTGACGACATTATATCTGATACCCTTAGCTACCAAAAGAGATGATAAAAGTACATAAACTGCTAACTCACAGGCTGCCAAGGTTATCAAAAGAAGGTAGAGACTTATCCACAGGATGAACAGTGCCCCACTCACCCACGAGTTCCACTTGTATTAGAGACTTGCCCACAAGGTGAACATTGCCCCACCCAACCAAGAGTTCCACTCGTATTAGAGACTTGCCCACAAGGTGAACATTGCCCCACCCAACCAAGAGTTCCACTCGTATTAGAGACTTGCCCACAAGGTGAACATTGCCCCACCCAACCAAGAGTTCCACTTGTATTAGAGACTTGCCCACAAGGTGAACATTGCTCACAGTGACTATGCACACATGAATGTCTCTCATCATCTACTCAGTGACTACATATGCACACATGAATGTCTCATCATCTACTCATCAGTGACTACATATACACACATGAATATCTCTCATCATCTACTCAGTGACTACATATGCACACATGAATGTCTCTCATCATCTACTCACAGTGACTACATATACACACATGAATGTCTCTCATCATCTACTCAGTGACTACATATGCACACATGAATATCTCATCATCTACTCAGTGACTACATATACACACATGAATGTCTCATCATCTACTCAGTGACTACATATGCACACATGAATATCTCTCATCATCTACTCACAGTGACTACATATGCACACATGAATGTCTCTCATCATCTACTCAGTGACTACATATGCACACATGAATATCTCATCATCTACTCAGTGACTACATATGCACACATGAATATCTCATCATCTACTCACAGTGACTACATATGCACACATGAATGTCTCATCATCTACTCAGTGACTACATATGCACACATGAATGTCTCTCATCATCTACTCACAGTGACTACATATGCACACATGAATGTCTCATCTACTCAGTGACTACATATGCACACATGAATATCTCTCATCTACTCACAGTGACTACATATGCACACATGAATGTCTCATCATCTACTCAGTGACTACATATGCACACATGAATATCTCTCATCATCTACTCACAGTGACTACATATGCACACATGAATGTCTCTCATCTACTCAGTGACTACATATGCACACATGAATGTCTCTCATCATCTACTCAGTGACTACATATACACACATGAATGTCTCTCATCATCTACTCAGTGACTACATATGCACACATGAATGTCTCTCATCTACTCACAGTGACTACATATGCACACCTGAATGTCTCTCTCATCATCTACTCAGTGACTACATATACACACATGAATATCTCTCATCTACTCACAGTGACTACATATGCACACCTGAATGTCTCTCTCATCATCTACTCAGTGACTACATATACACACATGAATGTCTCTCATCATCTATTCAGTGACTACATGAATGTCTCTCATCATCTACTCACAGTGACTACATATGCACACATGAATATCTCTCATCTACTCAGTGACTACACATGCACACATGAATGTCTCTCATCTACTCACAGTGACTACATATGCACACATGGATGTCTCTCTCATCTACTCAGTGACTACATATACACTGTCTAGGATTCCTTTCCCAGACAGTCAAAACATTATATGTGTTCATTTCCTTCCCTTATCCCTCCATTTTTTCTTATTGTATATATGCGTATTCCATTTCCTTTGTGACGACCATTTCCATCTCTAAATCCCTCTTAAATTATATTCATATCCATCCGCATCCCATTCCACCTCACATTATGTTGTACTGTATTTAGTTGTCTGTAATTAATGATACTTGTTGTTTACCTCTGACGCACTCGTACATACCAGCCGCGAGATAGTTGCGCACCTTTTTTGCTCTGCTCACAAGACTGCAAGCTACACGGCCAGCGGTTGCGTGAGTTCTAGAGCCGCGCCGCGTTAAGCAAACACCTGGTCCTTCGAACCGTCCAACACCTGCTGGGGACGATCCTTTCCCCTACATACACACATGAATGTCTCTCATCATCTACTCACAGTGAGTACACAAATGTCTCTCTCATCATCAACTCAAAAAGCCTGTGAGAGATTACATCTAATGAGTAAAAGAAGGATGCGAAAGAAATTGTGAAGATATATACATTTTTTTTAATTTCTGAGCTTTATCTGTCACTAGTGTTTCCAGCTGTGGTTTCCCAATAAGATTCAACACAATATTTGATCAAGTCACTTGTCTTTTGGTTCTATTCCTAGTTCCATCGCACTTCCACGACATAAAATTTATATAACTGTATCTCTCTCACTCTACAATGGAACTATTGTCACCATCATGCACTTCTACCAATCCACATCTCAAGCCAAAAAAAAACAACAGTTTTTTTATGTTGTCTTTTATCTACCATAGTGGAATCTGGATAAAAAAACAAACAGGGGAAAGGTTTGAAAAGCAGGGGAAAGGTTTGAAAAGCAGGGCAAAGGTTTGAAAAGCAGGGAAAAGGTTTGAAAAGCAGGGGAAAGGTTTGAAAAGTAGGGGAAAGGTTTGAAAAGCAGGGGAAAAGGTTTGAAAAGCAGGGGAAAAGTTTGAAAAGTAGGGAAAAGGTTTGAAAAGCAGGGAAAAGGTTTGAAAAGCAGGGGAAAGGGTTGAAAAGCAGGGGAAAGGTTTGAAAAGCAGGGGGAAAGGTTTGAAAAGCAGGGAAAAGGTTTGGGAAATTGAAGTCTCATACCAGAAAGGCAGCTGTTGAAAATTGTAGTCCACGAGTATTAATCCCTTGCTACTGACAAGTGCTTCAAAATACATGCAACGTAGTCCAATACATGTCAGTTCCTATTATGCAGTAGCAACTGCAAGAATGGCATCCAGTAATCACTTTAACCAAGTGAGAAAGGAAAAGAAAGTCATGAATAGAGAGTGAATTCTAGAGGCAGGGCATGAATGACAAAACTAATTCTTGCCGAAGTCCACAATAAACCCCTAAGATCAGATCATCATTTAATTAAGTATTTACACACCCACACATACACCCACACAGAGTGATGAACTTGTGACTGTAATGCAAAATAACGAAAAAATAATATAACAGAAACAATATAACAGAAACATGGTGTATGTCCTGATAAGTGGCCAGCTAGATAGATTCAATAATTCTTGTTCATATTCGCTAAATAGCGGCGAGACACAGTGTTCCAGAACTCCATGAAACGATCAGAACAAGACGACAAGCATTTCTAGGACATACAGCAAATGTTAATGTACTGAACTCACAATATAAATAATATACAGCATAATACAGATATCCACATACAATGTCAACCAACACGTACCTGGTCTCTCGACCAACACGTACCTGGTCTCTAGAGTCCAATGCAGTAGAGGGAGCTGTAACACACTTCTTAAAACACTTCACAGACATACTCTACAGCAACCAAACATAGCACTCTCCATTAGCGTTACATCTCACACTATAGTAGACCCTCCATTAGTGCTACATCTCACACTATAGTAGACCCTCCATTAGTGTTACTCTCACACTATAGCAGACCCTCCATTAGTGTTACATCTCACACTATAGTAGACTCTCCATTAGTGTTACTCTCACACTATAGCAGACCCTCCATTAGTGTTACTCTCACACTATAGTAGACCCTCCATTAGTGTTACATCTCACACTATAGTAGACCCTCCATTAGTGCTACATCTCACACTATAGTAGACCCTCCATTAGTGCTACATCTCATACTATAGCAGACCCTCCATTAGTGTTACTCTCACACTATAGTAGACCCTCCATTAGTGCTACATCTCATACTATAGTAGACCCTCCATTAGTGCTACATCTCATACTATAGTAGACCCTCCATTAGTGTTACATCTCACACTATAGTAGACCCTCCATTAGTGCTACATCTCATACTATAGTAGACTCTCCATTAGTGCTACATCTCACACTATAGTAGACCCTCCATTAGTGTTACATCTCACACTATAGTAGACCCTCCATTAGTGCTACATCTCACACTATAGTAGACCCTCCATTAGTGCTACATCTCATACTATAGCAGACCCTCCATTAGTGTTACTCTCACACTATAGCAGACCCTCCATTAGTGCTACATCTCACACTATAGCAGACTCTCCATTAGTGCTACATCTCACACTATAGCAGACCCTCCATTAGTGCTACATCTCATACTATAGCAGACCCTCCATTAGTGTTACTCTCACACTATAGTAGACCCTCCATTAGTGCTACATCTCATACTATAGTAGACTCTCCATTAGTGCTACATCTCACACTATAGCAGACCCTCAATTAGTGTACTCTTCACACTATAGTAGACCCTCCATTAGTGTTTACTTCACACTATAGTAGACCTCATTAGTGTTACTATCACTACTTATAGTGACCCTCCATTAGTGTTACTTCCACACTAGAGTAGACCCTCCATTAGGGTTACTCTAACACTATAGTAGACCCTCCATTAGTGTTACATCTCACACTATAGTAGACCCTCCATTAGTGTTACTCTCACACTATAGTAGACCCTCAATTAGTGTTACTCTCACACTATAGTAGACCCTCCATTAGTGTTACTCTCACACTATAGTAGACCCTCAATTAGTGTTACTCTCACACTATAGTAGACCCTCCATTAGTGTTACTCTCACACTATAGTAGACCCTCCATTAGTGTTACATCTCACACTATAGTAGACCCTCCATTAGTGTTACTCTCACACTATAGTAGACCCTCCATTAGTGCTACAGCCCTAGACCCTCCATTAGTGTTACATCTCATACCATAGCACTCTCCATTAGTGTTACATCTCACACTATAGTAGACCCTCCATTAGTGTTACATCTCACACTATAGTAGACCCTCCATTAGTGTTACATCTCATACTATTGCGTTACTTAGTTAAGTATTATATCAGTAAATATTCTGTCAACACCTCATTAGCAGGTAAGCAAAGGAAACCCTGAAATGCTGCAATATTTATTTTACATGTAAATCCAAACTCTTCTGTTTCCTCATGTCTGTAAAGTAGTAGGTAAAGCACACTCAATATTTAGTGGAGTGGGCTAAATAAAGTCTCTGCGTTTCTCAACTAGTTAGGAGGCATCATAAAACAGCATTAACTAAGAAATTGTTACTTTTTTTTTTTACGCTAACACATCCAGATTTTATTACCTCCAATAAAAGTTGTGCGTTCATTACTGCAACTTGATTTTGAAGTTCTTTAAGAGCTGCCTGAGCTTTTTCATCTCCCGATGAATACCCAGATGTACCACCAAAATCAGTCATCACCGCTAACAATAAGTTTCTCACTTGGGAGGAGAGATATACAGCTGCTGCTTCCACGAGGGCGCCCAGTACTGACGACCCTTTGCCACTCCAAACTTAAGTTCTATGTCGACATGGAGTTTTGGTTGTCACTTATTTCCTGCATTTTTCAAGCGGTTTTGTTTGTGTTGAGCTTATATTTGGTGGACTCTGGGCTTTCTAGAAACCACCCCGTCACAGTTCGTCGCAGAGTGAGAGCCACAATTGCTGTTTGTATTTTGAGTTTTTTGCTAGTGTATTTGTTGCTGCTCCAGTCTGATGGGATTTCTTTATCGCAGTACATGAATGTATTGGGTTTTAGAACAGCTGGTCTACTGGCAGGCACAGTTACTCCTTGTCTGCTAGTACTGATGCTATATACTGGATACTTAGTGCAAACTATATGTGATCGGAGCTGGAACAGAAATTTGGTGTGGTCTCGCAGAGATCTAATGGCTAGAGATTATGTTGTTGCTCCATTTGCTGAAGAATTTATATTCAGAGGATGTATGTTGGCAGTTCTGTGCTCGGCCATGGAGAAGTATCGAGCCATCTTTGTGCCTCCTGTATTGTTCGGACTGGCTCATCTGCATCATTTAATGGAGTGGTATCGGGGCAAGCTTGCTGTTCCTTTATCTCATGCTTGTCTAGGAGTTATTCTGCAAATGACATATACTAGCATCTTTGGCCTTTTTACTTCTTTTGTCTTTGTACGAAGTCGTCACTTGGTTGGTGTGATTCTGGCCCATTCACTGTGTAATTTATTTGGCTTGCCTCCTGTGGAAGAAGCACTTCAGAGTCCATGGAAAAAGACTATTATTCTCTGCTACTTGTCTGGTGTCGTCTTGTTTTGCTGGAATCTTTTCATTCTAACAGATCCTGCTCTTTTTAATTAATTTTTTTTATAATGTAAAAATTACATGAGAACAAAATTTTACCACTGTTTTAATATAGGCTATTGAGTGCTGCTGCACAGATTTGTACCTGGTTATTGTGCACTGATATTGTTTAGGACGATATTGTTTAGGACGAGCTATTGTGTGTTCATGAAGAGTGTCTGGTTGTTGTGCAGTGATTGGGCCATGAAGAGTGTCTGGTTGTTGTGCAGTGATTGGGTCATGAAGAGTGTCTGGTTGTTGTGCAGTGA
>WLWD01004775.1_pt1 | contig 19258 bp, 7 predicted proteins | sample 6712731 | NCBI WGS metagenome assembly WLWD01 (sample SAMN12718690, study PRJNA576275) | sponge metagenome | isolation source: marine sponge | host: Mycale hentscheli | place: New Zealand: South Island, Marlborough, Capsize Point | collected 2014-11-01
GACAGCAATCCTAACCCAGTATTCTGACAGCAATCCTAACCCAGCAGTCTGACAGCAATCCTAACCCAGTAGTATGACAGCAATCCTAACCCAGTATTCTGACAGCAATCCTAACCCAGCAGTCTGACAGCAATCCTAACCCAGTATTCTGACAGCAATCCTAACCCAGAAGTCTGACAGCAATCCTAACCCAATAGTCTGACAGCAATCCTAACCCAGTATTCTGACAGCAATCCTAACCCAGTATTCTGACAGCAATCCTAACCCAGCAGTCTGACAGCAATCCTAACCCAGTATTCTGACAGCAATCCTAGCCCAGTAGTCTGACAGCAATCCTAACCCAGTAGTCTGACAGCAATCCTAACCCAGCAGTCTGACAGCAATCCTAACCCAGTAGTATGACAGCAATCCTAACCCAGTAGTATGACAGCAATCCAAACCCAGTAGTCTGACAGCAATCCTAGCCCAGTAGTCTGGCAGCAATCCTAGCCCAGTAGTCTGGCAGCAATCCTAACACAGTAGTCTGACAGCAATCCTAGCCAAGTAGTATGACAGCAATCCTAATCCAGTAGTCTGACAGCAATCCTAACCCAGTAGTCTGGCAGCAATCCTAGCCCAGTAGTCTGGCAGCAATCCTAACACAGTAGTCTGACAGCAATCCTAACCCAGTATTCTGACAGCAATCCTAACCCAGTAGTATGACAGCAATCCTAACCCAGTAGTCTGACAGCAATCCTAGCCCAGTAGTCTGGCAGCAATCCTAGCCCAGTAGTCTGGCAGCAATCCTAGCCCAGTAGTCTGACAGCAATCCTAACCCAGTAGTCTGGCAGCAATCCTAGCCCAGTAGTCTGGCAGCAATCCTAGCCCAGTAGTCTGGCAGCAATCCTAGCCCAGTATTCTGACAGCAATCCTAACCCAGCAGTCTGACAGCAATCCTAACCCAGTATTCTGACAGCAATCCTAACCCAGTAGTCTGGCAGCAATCCTAGCCCAGTAGTCTGGCAGCAATCCTAGCCCAGTAGTCTGACAGCAATCCTAGCCCAGTAGTCTGACAGCAATCCTAGCCCAGTAGTCTGACAGCAATCCTAACCCAGTAGTCTGGCAGCAATCCTAGCCCAGTAGTCTGACAGCAATCCTAACCCAGTAGTCTGACAGCAATCCTAACCCCGTAGTCTGGCAGCAATCCTAGCCCAGTAGTCTGGCAGCAATCCTAGCCCAGTAGTCTGACAGCAATCCTAACCAAGTAGTCTGGCAGCAATCCTAGCCCAGTAGTCTGACAGCAATCCTAACCCAGTAGTCTGGCAGCAATCCTAACCCAGTAGTCTGACAGCAATCCTAACCCAGTATTCTGTACAGCAATCCTAACCCAGCAGTCTGACAGCAATCCTAACCCAGTATTCTGACAGCAATCCTAACCCAGAAGTCTGACAGCAATCCTAACCCAATAGTCTGACAGCAATCCTAACCCAGTATTCTGACAGCAATCCTAACCCAGTATTCTGACAGCAATCCTAACCCAGCAGTCTGACAGCAATCCTAACCCAGTATTCTGACAGCAATCCTAGCCCAGTAGTCTGACAGCAATCCTAACCCAGTAGTCTGACAGCAATCCTAACCCAGCAGTCTGACAGCAATCCTAACCCAGTAGTATGACAGCAATCCTAACCCAGTAGTATGACAGCAATCCAAACCCAGTAGTCTGACAGCAATCCTAGCCCAGTAGTCTGGCAGCAATCCTAGCCCAGTAGTCTGGCAGCAATCCTAACACAGTAGTCTGACAGCAATCCTAGCCAAGTAGTATGACAGCAATCCTAATCCAGTAGTCTGACAGCAATCCTAACCCAGTAGTCTGGCAGCAATCCTAGCCCAGTAGTCTGGCAGCAATCCTAACACAGTAGTCTGACAGCAATCCTAACCCAGTATTCTGACAGCAATCCTAACCCAGTAGTATGACAGCAATCCTAACCCAGTAGTCTGACAGCAATCCTAGCCCAGTAGTCTGGCAGCAATCCTAGCCCAGTAGTCTGGCAGCAATCCTAGCCCAGTAGTCTGACAGCAATCCTAACCCAGTAGTCTGGCAGCAATCCTAGCCCAGTAGTCTGGCAGCAATCCTAGCCCAGTAGTCTGGCAGCAATCCTAGCCCAGTATTCTGACAGCAATCCTAACCCAGCAGTCTGACAGCAATCCTAACCCAGTATTCTGACAGCAATCCTAACCCAGTAGTCTGGCAGCAATCCTAGCCCAGTAGTCTGGCAGCAATCCTAGCCCAGTAGTCTGACAGCAATCCTAGCCCAGTAGTCTGACAGCAATCCTAGCCCAGTAGTCTGACAGCAATCCTAACCCAGTAGTCTGGCAGCAATCCTAGCCCAGTAGTCTGACAGCAATCCTAACCCAGTAGTCTGACAGCAATCCTAACCCCGTAGTCTGGCAGCAATCCTAGCCCAGTAGTCTGGCAGCAATCCTAGCCCAGTAGTCTGACAGCAATCCTAACCAAGTAGTCTGGCAGCAATCCTAGCCCAGTAGTCTGACAGCAATCCTAACCCAGTAGTCTGGCAGCAATCCTAACCCAGTAGTCTGACAGCAATCCTAGCCCAGTAGTCTGACAGCAATCCTAGCCCAGTAGTCTGACAGCAATCCTAACCCAGTGGTCTGGCAGCAATCCTAGCCCAGTAGTCTGACAGCAATCCTAACCCAGTAGTATGACAGCCCAGTAGTCTGACAGCAATCCTAACCCAGTAGTATGACAGCAATCCTAACCCAGTAGTCTGACAGCAATCCTAACCCAGTAGTATGACAGCAATCCTAGTCCAGTAGTCTGGCAGCAATCCTAGTAGTATGACAGCAATCCTAGCCCAGTAGTATGACAGCAATCCTAACCCAGCAGTCTGACAGCAATCCTAACCCAGTAGTATGACAGCAATCCTAACCCAGCAGTCTGACAGCAATCCTAACCCAGTAGTATGACAGCAATCCTAACCCAGTAGTATGACAGCAATCCTAACCCAGTAATATGACAGCAATCCTAACCCAGTATTCTGACAGCAATCCTAGCCCAGTAGTCTGGCAGCAATCCTAGCCCAGTAGTCTGGCAGCAATCCTAACCCAGTAGTATGACAGCAATCCTAACCCAGCAGTCTGACAGCAATCCTAACCCAGTAGTATGACAGCAATCCTAACCCAGTATTCTGACAGCAATCCTAGCCCAGTAGTCTGACAGCAATCCTAACCCAGTAGTATGTCAGCAATCCTAGCCCAGTAGTATGACAGCAATCCTAACCCAGTAGTATGACAGCAATCCTAACCCAGCAGTCTGACAGCAATCCTAACCCAGTAGTATGACAGCAATCCTAACCCAGAAGTCTGACAGCAATCCTAACCCAGTAGTATGACAGCAATCCTAACCCAGTAGTATGACAGCAATCCTAACCCAGTAGTATGACAGCAATCCTAACCCAGTAGTCTGACAGCAATCCTAACCCATTAATATGACAGCAATCCTAACCCAGTAGTCTGACAGCAATCCTAACCCAGTATTCTGGCAGCAATCCTAGCCCAGTAGTCTGACAGCAATCCTAGCCCAGTAGTCTGACAGCAATCCTAACCCAGTAGTCTGACAGCAATCCTAACCCAGTATTCTGACAGCAATCCTAGCCCAGTAGTCTGACAGCAATCCTAACCCAGTAGTATGACAGCAATCCTAGCCCAGTAGTATGACAGCAGTCCTAACCCAGTAGTATGACAGCAATCCTAACCCAGTAGTCTGACAGCAATCCTAACCCAGTAGTATGACAGCAATCCTAACCCAGCAGTCTGACAGCAATCCTAACCCAGTAGTATGACAGCAATCCTAACCCAGTAGTATGACAGCAATCCTAACCCAGTATTCTGACAGCAATCCTAACCCAGTATTCTGACAGCAATCCTAGCCCAGTAGTCTGACAGCAATCCTAACCCAGTAGTATGACAGCAATCCTAACCCAGTAGTATGACAGCAATCCTAACCCAGTATTCTGACAGCAATCCTAACCCAGTATTCTGACAGCAATCCTAGCCCAGTAGTCTGACAGCAATCCTAGCCCAGTAGTATGACAGCAGTCCTAACCCAGTAGTATGACAGCAATCCTAGCCCAGTAGTATGACAGCAATCCTAACCCAGCAGTCTGACAGCAATCCTAACCCAGTAGTATGACAGCAATCCTAACCCAGCAGTCTGACAGCAATCCTAACCCAGTAGTATGACAGCAATCCTAACCCAGTAGTATGACAGCAATCCTAACCCAGCAGTCTGACAGCAATCCTAACCCAGTAGTATGACAGCAATCCTAACCCAGTAGTATGACAGCAATCCTAACCCAGTATTCTGACAGCAATCCTAACCCAGTAGTATGACAGCAATCCTAACCCAGTAGTCTGACAGCAATCCTAACCCAGTAGTCTGACAGCAATCCTAGCCCAGTATTCTGACAGCAATCCTAACCCAGTAGTATGACAGCAATCCTAACCCAGTAGTCTGGCAGCAATCCTAGCCCAGTAGTATGACAGCAATCCTAACCCAGCAGTCTGACAGCAATCCTAACCCAGTAGTCTGACAGCAATCCTAGCCCAGTAGTCTGACAGCAATCCTAACCCAGTAGTATGACAGCAATCCTAACCCAGTAGTCTGACAGCAATCCTAACCCAGTAGTCTGACAGCAATCCTAACCCAGTAGTATGACAGCAATCCTAGCCCAGTAGTCTGGCAGCAATCCTAGCCCAGTAGTAACCCAGTAGTCTGGCAGCAATCCTAACCCAGTAGTAACTTAGTAGTCTGGCAGCAATCCTAGCCCAGTAGAGTCTCGCAACAATTCTGGCCCAGTAGTCTGGCAGCTATCCTAACCTAGTAGTCTGGCAGCAATCCTAACCCAGTAGTATGGCAGCAATCCTAACCCAGTACTATGGCAGCAATCAATCCTACCAGTTATTTGGCAGCAATCAGCACAGTAGTCCTAGCCGAGTAGTCTGGCAGCAATTCCTAACCCAGTAGTCTGGAAGCAATGCTTAGCTTGGCAGCAATCCTAGCCAATAGTAGTCTCACAACAATTCTGGCCCAGTAGTCTGGCAGCAATCCTAGCCCTGTAGTCTGGCAGCAATTATAACATTGTGCCCTGTCAGCAATCCTAGCCAAGTAGTCTGGTAGAAATCCTATCCAAGTAATAATCAGTACTATAGTTAGCTGCCAAACTCATTTCTTTGGCAGTGCCAGCTTATAACACCAGCTTGTGGGCCATCTCAAATTTGTTTAGAAATGGTTAGTGTCCCACACTTACAATTGAGATATTTTAACGATAGTTTTTGAAACTTTTGCTGCAAGACTATGATTGCTGCCGGACTACTGAGCTAGGGGATTTACTGGGCGGATTCCGTGATTAAGCCGAGTTGGTAAAGGAATAGCGGACTTGATGAAGAAGTCTGCAATCAGATCCAGGATCGGTGTTAAATTTTGCATGGGCTCATTGACATGTTGTTACGACCATTCTTTTGTCATCGGTCAAACGTGCATGAAGGGTATTTAACCAGTACCTATTATGATCTGTACATATTACCGAGCATGTTAGTTCTAAAAGTTTTGTTTGTTAGTACGTACATGTAGCTACATTTTTTGGGTAGTACTTCCAGTTAATCAAATTAAAAGTCCCAATTATCTTGCTGGACTAAAATTTTTGACCAATTTACCAAAACTTGTAGATAGTTTTGCGTAGCCAAACCCATTACCAAACCATTTCGTGTAGTGGCAGTTATGTAAAAGTCTATGTGGCTACCAGCTAGATTAGATTAGCTATATGTACTGGCAAATTTACAATTGTAAGTATTAGTAACGACTTGTAGCTAATAACTGAAAGTATAAGTTACTAAGGCTTATAACTATGAATTTTGTTTTAGCTTATCCACTGAACAATTTGAGAGCAATAAAGGGTTTGTTCTGAATAGTGCACTGTTTCATAAAAAAACAATAGCAACAACTATCAACTACTTTTTATGCTGTATCGATTATTCTAGTATGCAGTATTTAAATATTGTTATTATATATGTATAATAATGTCCAAAATTATTTGACTTAACATGGAAAGCCAATAAAAGCAAAAACACAAAATTAATTATATCTGTAATATCAAATGCAGGGTATTTGGGTAATGGTAGTAGTTTGTGGTATGAAGTTGTGTTGACACAATCTCTACTGTTCAACACCTTGTAAACTTTTACTCAGGATACATTATCTTGGTAAGAACTTAAACAGTGTATTGCATAGAATGCCTACAAATTAATACTCATGAACTTCGTTACAATTCATGCTACAATAATTGTCATTAGAAAGATAAAATATGGCAGAGCGCAATTGTATAGTTATGCACTTACAATCTACCAGCATTGTTCATATTTTAATTGTAGTCTTATTTGGTTCATGATTCAACTGCCATGATTAGCTCTTCCCCTTGGGTGAAAAGCCAAAAGTAACTAACCAGGCTGGTATGCAGGAGGATTAAGCTGAACTTCCCTTATAAATTAATAATTCTCACAACATACTTTGTGAAATGACTTAGTACTGCCTTCTCCAATATTACAAAGTAATTCATTGATTGGCATGTCACCTGGTTTGAAATTCATACCTTTATTCATATAATCATTTGAAGTGGCAGAAGGATGAGTGAGTAGATGAAAGTTGCAATCTCACAAGAGTGTTTACTGGCTTGACTAAATGAAGAGAGATCAATTATTCCGAAAATGTGCATGTATGTATGGTCTGCTTTAAAAGAAATGAAACATAATTATCTAAGATGTTAGATTGCAAAGTTTGGCTACTGGTAGAATCTTTATCTAGCTATACCAGCACGATTTGAGATATAGAAGCATAGATGTCAATTAGATGTAACTAATCTCCTCTGTCAGTTGTGTAATTTTCTAGTCAATGACAGATGCTAGTATGAGAGACTCTAAACTGCATAAAATTGTCTTGCCATTACACAAAATTAAAGGATGTCAAATCTTTATCCAATAAATACATAGACAAAATAGATATGATAAACTTCCTTTTGAATATGGAGATTCAGAAGACTACAAATATGATAGACTTTCTTTTGAAAAAGAAAGAAAGAAAAGGATTCAGAAGACTATGAATACAATGCTGCGAACCCATAACTAGCTCTCAGCACTGAAGATGTTGACTGTAAATCTGCCATGCTCTGGGGCAACACCTTTAAGTCTAATGGTCTTTCTAGGAGTGAATTTATCGAGCTAAGAAACAATAACAGCAATATCAAGATGTACAATGATTGCTAAAAAAAAAAAAAAAGAAAAGAAAAGAAAAGAAAGTAAGAACAAAGTAAAAGAAAAACCCAGACATAGCTACACGCTTGAGTGACATCTCTGATTCAGTAGCGGATAGATGCAGCAGATTCCAGATATGAAGGAAAATTCACTAGGAGAATTGGTATGATAGATTGGTTAGGGAACTTATATTGGCTGACAAATCCGCAAAGAATAAAAAATAATGCGCCTGTAATCGCTGCGCACGAGAGACCGTCGCGCGCACAGCAGGCAAATATTGCTCAAATATCGCTCCATCACACTTTACCTAATCTGTAGGAGAATCAGGCAGTAGTAAAAGTACCTTCCGACTCTTTCCGAGAATATCAGTATAAGCTGAAGGATCTTCATCTTTGAAGTGGTGCCATTTTATCAAAGACCACAGCAGTCATGCCCATTCTTTCTCCCTTTTGATATAGTTAGACTGGAACTCCTCCCACAGCAGCTATATCCTTGGGTGTAGCTTTAATTCTGAGAATTTGGTTTGTATTCTTGGTTCAGGGAGTTACAACTGTGATCATTATCATGCCGTATTAGCTCTCATGATGATAAAGTTTAATAATGAATAATTGTTGTTTAATAATGATTATTGTTGTTTAGTTCCGAAACTTGCTGACAGTTTATTAAAGATTGTAAAAAAGCAACTGGCTTAGCTGTAAAAAATATTTATACCATGTCATTATTCATTATCATAAAAAAAAAAAAAGATTCAGAACTGTATTGTAGTTCATTGCAATATTTAAAAAATGTTGCAAATGTATCTCTTTCCCCCTCCCTTTTACAGCAAGTGTGAAGTGTTCCTACGTGGATTTGTGGATGTCCCTGTGGGAAGATTTCAGAAGGTAGCACACTCTTCTGGCTTCTCCATTGCTAGAAATTGTCACACTACTCACCACACTTGGGTTATCAGAGATGGTAAAGAATTCAAGATATTTTTTCGCAGGAATGGTAGAAAACACACTGACTGTGACCACTGAATATGTTGACAGCAAACTTACCTTGGTCTGGGGCAGCACCCTTCAAGTGAATAGTGTGAAGTTGTCTAGCTGTAAGACACAGCCAAAATAATTATGTTAAACTATGCACAGCCAGACTCTTTACCAAACTGGTACATGGAGATATAGAGTCTGGGACATTGGTTAATTTACCACAAATGGCTCTCTTTAATCACAAATTGAAATTCCAGTACATGTTCCCCACCCTTCACCTAGGTTTAGCGGAAGCTTGATTAGAGAGTGGCTTCTAGCATTGGCAGAGAAGAATGTTAAAGTAACGAGCTCATGTTGTTAATACCATTCAGTTAGCATGTGTAGCAAGTACCTATTATGGTCTGCACATAGTACCAAGCATGTTACTCTAGCAGTTGTCTTAACTATAAAATGTGCTAGTAAAGTTCTTTGTTAGCACATGTAGCTACAACTGAAGCTAGTATTTCCAGTTAATCAAACTAAAACCCCCAATTATCTTGTTGGACTAAAATTTTAGACAAATTGAACAACACTTGGACGTTAGTATCGCGCGACTATACCCTTTACCAAGCGAATATATCCGTGTCGCGGTGGTTCGGTAAAGCGTCTCTGGCTACGCGAGACTATGTACTACAACATGGCCGGGTACATAATATGCAATTGTATGTACAGTAATTACGTAATTTGAAGTTATACCGTAAGGTAAAGATAGCTAGCTACTTACTAACTAGCTAGCTAACGTTAAAGAAAAACTACTGTTGTAGCTGTACAAATTCATTTTTAACAACTACGTTAATACTTATAAGTGAACATAATCTAATTTTTTTGAACTTATCGTAGTGTTGAAGCTTAATTTTATCAAGACATTTCGATCCGAATTGAACAATGAATTTCATTAAACTGCAATACTAGCTATGTTAAAAAAAAAAGAAGATAGTTATGTTCTCTTACTGTGTAGCTAGTAACTATCCACAGAACCATTTAGAAGAGCACACTAATTCATGACTAAACTATAGCTAGCTACTTTTTTTATGCTGTAATAAATTATGCATTGCATAAATAATGCGGCATTTAAATATTGTTTTTATATAATGCATATTCAGTGGTGTAGGAAGATATTTTGGTAAAGGGGCTCCAAGGGCATGCTTTTTTGTGGTTGTAAAGTGTTTATTTGAGAATCCACCTCGTTAGATTATGCCCCAAAATTATGGGGGGCTCCAACCCCCCCTTCCTCTGCCACAAATGTCAGATATGGCTTGATATGGAAAGCCAATGAAAAAACAAAACAAAACAAAAACAAATGACACAATAATAATTTTAGTCTAAAAGTTCAAGTACAGGAGATAAAATGAAATATTATATTGACGAAATTTCATGGTATATTTGGGTAATGGCAGTTTGTGGTATGAAGAAGTGTTGACACAATCTGTACTGTACAACACCTTGTAAAATTTTTACTCAGGAAATCTTGTGTAAGAACTTCAGCAGTGAGATGCAACATAGAATACCCACAAATACAACAGCAGTATGAAATTAGTTAATTTTAATAACAATGTTTCATGCTACAATAATTGCCATTAGAAAAATATGATGGTATTGCATTTACAATGTACCAATGTTGTTCATATTCTAATTATAGTCTTATTTTTGTTCATGATTCAACTGCCATGATTAGCTAGCTAGCTTTCCCCTTTGGATGAAAAGCCAACAGTAACCAGGCTAGCGAGATAGGTTCAGCTGCAAACCCATTGGAAATTAATGTAATTACATGTACAGGGTAACTTAGTCAATTCAAGATGCTATGAAACACAAAGTAGTTATGAGAAGATTACAAGCTGCATAGACACACACAAATATATTTTCTGTTCGTGCGAATCTTCCCGCTATGTGGAAGATTCCATGAGGATTTAGCATACTTTATAAAGTAGGCTCTCAATTAATAAAGTACATGTAGACCCCTACTTTATTTAAAGTAGACACTTTAGCTATAGGCATCTATTTTGTGAAGTAGAGCCTTACTTTATGAAGCCAAGTACCTACTTTACGAAGTAAATGCCTACTTTATAAGCTAAGAGAATAATAATTCAAACATTTGTTAGTATATTAAAGTGCAAATGGTTATACATTTCTTACATTGAGTTATGTAGATAGTATGCAACTTTTATTTAGAATGATAGCTCTAGGCAATATATAGCATCACCTGCCAGATTATGCTCGAAATTTTTAGAATTATTCTTTTTAAAAAATGTGTATTATTCCAAAAGAATAGATTTATTCCATAATTTTTTTTTTTTCCTCTTATTAGTAATTTATAAATGATGGCTGCAGTGCAGTAGCTATATAAAGTTGGTACATTATGAAATGAATGAGTAAATAAATCAGTCTCTCTTACCGTATACTGAATTACTTAATATAGAGGATTCACTATTGCTAGCTACTCTTTCAGTGAACACCTTGAACATCCCCGTAAAATTGTTCAAAGAATGGAGAAAACATGCTCTGCTACAGCTGAAAAAAGTTCGAGAAACCGTTTAGCATAATTCTCCAGATGACTTGCTGACTCTGAGCCTAAGCTGAAAGCTCTCCCAGTATTTCAAACCTTTTCCATTTTTGGAAGTACAATAACCAAGTGGTCAACATAAACCCAGCTGCTTTAATCAAGTAATGAAGATCTACCATATAACCACATTTCTAAATGTTTATGCCCTTGTTGTATAAGAATAAAGAGAGAGAGAAAAAAAAGCACTATTGATTTTCTTATAATTAAAGATTATAATGAACTGATTGTTCTCATTTTCCCTTCATTATTCTCCTAAATAGCTACCTTTATTATTCTAGAATTATTCCACACTGTGCTATTTCATGTCTATTATTCCAGAAAAAATGCTAGCATAATCTGGCAGGGCCTAATCAAGACGCAAATAGAGTAGCAAAGCATTTCCTTCTAAGAATATATAGAGAAAAATACTTTCACCTTCAATCAAATGTTGGTTATTTAGCAGCAACATAAACTCATACTATAAGCTGATTGTTCCTAAAATCACAACCTGCACGGGGAACAGAGTAGCAGATCATGTCCTATAAAGAACAAATAAAAACACCTTCACCTTCAATTCCTGAGCTGCTTAGCAGCAGCAACTCATTTTCTGTCAACAAACTATCCTATATAATTTTATCAAGTAGATCTATGATAATATGCATGTGTAACGAGTAGGGCCTGCCAGATTATGCTTGAAATTTTTAGAATTATTCTTCTTTTTTTTTATTCTAAAAAAAATGTTATTATTCCAAAAGCATATTAGCTATATTCCATAAATTTTCTTATTATTCTCTTATTCCAATCAGAAATAAGTCAAATAGCTAGTGACGATTAGCTAGCTACAGTAGCTAGCTATATAAAGTTGGTACATTATGAAATAAATGAGAAAATGTATCAGTCTTTCTTATTATTAGAATTACTCAATATAGATGATTCAATCTATAGTTGCTAATCTTTTAGTGAAAACCTTGAAAGTCTCCACAAAAATATTCAATGAATGGTCGAAGACATCTCTGCTGCAGCTTAAAACAACAACATTCAATAAGGAACCTTACCAGACATTTGGGGATGTGGATTAGGGAATTAAAGAATTTTAATATGCTCAGGAGTGGATGTACACCTCTTCCCTTCAAATTCATAGGTTGATGGTAATGATTTACAATTTCTTGTCAATTCCAGATGACTTGCTGACTCTGTGAGTCTCAGCTGACAGCACTCCCAGGATTAAAACTTTTCTTATTTTACAAGTACAATAACAGAGTGGCCAACTCATACCCAGCTGCTTTAATTAAGTAATAGGATCTACCTAATAACCACATTTCTAAATGTTTATGCCCCTTTGTTATAATAAGAAATGGGGGGAAAAAGCATATGTTGATTTTCTTTTAATTACTGTATGATTATAAAAATTGATTATTATAATTTTCCCTTTATTATACTTTTAAATGTTTAGCTATGTTATTCTAGAATTATTCCACTATGCAATTTCATGACTATTATCCCAGAAAAAAATGCTACCATAATCTGGCAGGGGGTCTAGTTAGCTACCAGTATTTCAAACTATTCCCATTTCTGCTTCCTCATATGAAAGTCGGGCCACCTTGGAGGCTGGAGGTGTTGCATCCCTGGCCGAAGAAAGGAAGTCTGCCAAGTATGCACATCTGGCACCTCAGTTTATTGTACAGCCAGTCTCCATAGAGACCTCAGGCGCCATAGGGCCCTCTACCCTATCTTTTCTAGAGAAGTTAGGCAGACGCATCCACCTGGCCACGGGAGACCCCCACTTTACACAGTTCCTCCTTCAGCGGCTGTCAGTAGTGGTACAACGGGGAAATACGGCAGCAATTTTAGGCAGTACAGGCAACTAACTTATTCATCATATTTAATAAATAAATTTACTCTGTTATTGTAACTCACATTGTTACTTCACAATAAAAATAATAATAACAAAGTGGCCAACATAAACCCAGCTGCTTTAAATCAAGAATGAAGACCTACCTTATGACCACATTTTAAATGTGTATGTTCTTGTTGTAAAGAAAAAAAAAATTAAAAAATTTTTTTTTTTTTTTTTTTTATAATTATGGATTAGTATGGACTGATTATTCTCATTTTCCCTTATTCTTTTACATTCTAGGATTATTCCAGTATGTAATTTTATGTCTATTGAAAAAAAATATGCTAGCATAATCTGGCAGGGCCTATTAAACTTAGTCACTTATAGATTCTGTACTCGCTGGCCAGACCCTTTACCTAATCACTCTGCTTGGGAAGAGAGTCTGGTTACCGTAACGCATTCGTTTGGATCTTTCCCCAGGATTCCGGGGGAACGTATAAAATGTGTACTTCCTTACGTCAAAAGCTTAATTGTGTGTGGGCGTCTATAAAATGTGCGTACAAATATTTTTAGCTAGTCCCACCTCTGCACTTGTTCTTCTATGAGCTCAGAGCTGAAAAGCGTCCTAAAATGGAGAGTTCCAAAGAAGGACAATAATTGAAGTGACTAATTCGCACACTACTGGCATAGCCTCAGCTAGATATATGCAGTTTCACCTCATTTATAATATGGAATGCTTCCAGTGCACACCTGCAATAGGCACCCCCCCCCCCCCCCCCCCCCCCTCAACTCTGAAAACATTTTTGTTCTAGTGTAAACATAATCTTATTGTTTTGTCTTAGTGTAGCATCGTGTGATAATAGCTGTGAACCATGTCCATGACTAGCTGTCTGACCACTTGTATGATGCTTCTTTTTTTTTGTCTAGATGAACATAATACTGTAGCCTGTAAGTGAGCATCATATCTTTCCATCCTATAGAGCTGCAGGACTTGGCTAACCTCATGGATACCTGGTTTGTTGCCACAAACACACAAGATTGTAGATACTGTCATACATGGTCTGGTGTGGATTACTGTCTGTTCACATGGAGCCAAGAAATGTGTTGGCACGTCATTGCAATGTCTTGTCCCTAACAATCACACTAGGTTTAAATACCTGTATATATGTACACGTAATATGTATACTATATGTTTTTTATATATATGTGGCGTATCATGGTTCAGTCAAACTATCCAATCAGATTGCTTAAGTCGGGTATATTTTATACCCACCTCCTATGCCTTGAGCGTGTATTAACCAAAATTAGGCCTATGTTGTTATACATTTCTTATAGCTTAGAGCCAGGTACAAGTCGGTTGCACCACTCCATTTGGTCAGCAGGGATTTACAATATTCTCGGGCCTTTGGCCTTCAGTCGTGTACATACCATACCAACCTCCACATCGTAACATAATCTATACATACATAGCGATACCTATATTTATAAGTACGCATGTGTCTCACGTTGTAGTCCCTTCAAATTAAAACATATATCAAGTGCTTACTTATTCAATGAAATTCAAGTCGGGACAAATAGCTGTGATAGGAAATTCTCAATGGCTCCGTTTTTTCAGGGTGCTATTTTGTTTGGGCAGGGAAGCATGGGCAAGTCCACTGCCCAATATATATATTAGTTACAAGTATTTAGAGAAGTTCTCCTCCCCCACCTAAATTAACTCTTATATGAATGAATAATATGCAGCCAGGCTGTTATTCATCCTACAGCATATTTAATACACTTATGAGCAATAAATCTAGCTACAGCATTATAAAATGGCTTCAGCAAATTCTATGGCTTTAGGGCTTTAGTAAATTCCACTGACCGTTATCTAAACAACACAGCTGACAACTTGCATACTTCAGCACTCCTTATCTACCAGAATCTTCATGCCTCTTGATTTCCTTTGAATAACATCAACACCTGTACATGTACCCCATAACCAACAACCACAAACACCATATTGTATGTATATGCTAGAGAGAAACTCTGACAGTAGATACTAAACTGCAACAACAATAGTATGGGAATCTCTATACAAAACATGAATCTACAATATTGTTGACAAGTTAACAAGTACTTGCAGACCAACAATAGTTGCTCTACCAGAAGTCCACTCCACAGTCAAACTCCAGCAGCATGGTGTCGCAGATAGGCGCACGATACTCATACCGACAGAAAACCTCATCGTCCACCATCACCAGAAAGCCACTGGATTGGACGAATATCATGATGCAGAACTTCTTTCCTGGCTTGAAGCACATATCTCCTTCTCGCTCTTCTGATCCCCAGCATCCTTCCAGTCTGCTGTTCCTCACTACGCAATCTTGCTCAAACCTCGGGTTGAAGTGAAAGACGATGTCATCGGGGTTATCGCCACTGAAGATGTTGATAGCAAAGCGGCCAGAGTCAGGAGCAATGCCACGCAATCTGATCACTTTACCAGGCTCGAAATTCTCCAACTATGTAACCAATCGCAACCTTATTATTATTGGAAAAAACAAACAAAAAAAACTCGTGCAATTTTCACTTACACGCTTGTAAGACATGACTGGAAAGAGGGCTGCTCAAGTTTTCTAGCGCTCGCTAATAATGATCCCCAACAGCCTTCATACAAGGAAATCGAGTATTTAATAGTCCGGATTTGACCCACGTGATCCTTCCAGGGGTGAGCTCTCTCTCTCTCTCTCTCTCGCGCGGGCCTCTACACGCACTTGATCACATGCTGGCTGGAGTACTATTACACACGCTACAACCTTGTTTTAATAGTGTAGTACCAGATGGTATATACTCACTGTGTGGTTGATGAATACAGGTGTGAGGTTATAGCACTGGTCACATATATGGAGCTTTATCCATGCAATAAATCAGATTTTCAATTGAACTCCATTTAGCTATTAATTTTCTAGCGAGATGAGAAATGATGCAATGAAAGCTTAGCTAAGGTATAATCATAACTGCCGTAAAATAACTTTTTAATGAAACAAAGAAAACACTTTATATATATATATATATATATATATATAGTCATTGTCACTACTAATTTTTTTAAAAAGGTTTGATGAGTTTAGAAATACTCTACACCACAGTCGAACTCCAACAGCACAGAATCGGGCAATCCGCAGCGGTGCTCAAACTTGCAGAAGAACTCATCATCCCTTCAAACGGATAGTCTTGCCAGGAGTAAAGTGATCCAGCTGCAAGATACAACCAAAGCAATTAGCTATATCAGTTCCTGTACGCTATTATTTTAGTTTAACTTACACGCTTGAGGGACATATTCTCGGGTGCACTGAAAGAGGGAGGCTTAATTTTAGAAAAAAGACTCGCGGCAGCTCAAAGTGAGGATAAGCAGGCTTTAGCTAGCAATTATATGGGCGGTATAGTGGGCGGATTCCGTAAACATTTAAATATACGCGTTTGCGAATTATGCCAGTTTGACGTCCTCTTCCAGGGGTGTTTATGATTTTACTCTCCACCACACAACTTGCACAGGCCATGTTTTACTTGCTACAACAGTGACACAGTTTTCTTCGTTCATTGTTACCGGGCAGTACACTTCAAGTTTAGTGCAGTAACTATACATCTTGGCAAGCAGATCCGGAAATCAAACTAAAATTCCCAGTTATCTTACTGGAAAAATTTTTCGGACTACTTACTACATGAACGCTTGACTGCATTGTAGCAGTTAGATTAACTACCTGGAAGACTTTAAGTGAAGATATACTGTAAGATGAACAATTATATTCAGCTTTGAATAGATTGCTACTTACTAGCTAACTAGGATACTAATCAACTTGAAGGAAAACTACTGTAGTTAATGCCTGAAACTATAAGTCTAATAAGTAAAGTTTTAAATCTATAGATTGTACATTTGTGCTCATTAACTTATCCACGTAACAGTTCAAGAGCAGTAAATAAAGTGTCTTTCTTTCTTATTTGTAACAGCAAGAGTGCACTATTTCATAATTAACAATATGGCTTAATAAAGTTGGTACACATCAGTATATTATTTATACAATACTACCACAAATCACTTTTTATGCTGTAATGCAAAGTAAAACTGTATGTATATTGTTATCATATATTAATGTCAAAATTATTGGACATGGATAGAAATACAAACAATAGTATCTACAATGTTAATAGTCTATAATAGTTAAAGTGCAGTAGATAAAATAAAATATTATATTGATGAGATTTCATGGTATTTGGGTAATGGTAGTTCATGGTATGAAGGAGTGTTGATGCAATCTCTACTGTTCAACACCTTGTAAACTTTTACTCTGGATCTCTTGTGCAAAAACATTAGCAGTGAGGCACATAGAATGCCTACAAATACAACATTGATATTGCAACTTAGTTACTTTCAGTTGACAAATTTAATGGTAGATTTGAAAGACAGCACATGATTGAGCAATTACATTATGCAATTAAATTTTTAATTACAACTCGCTACTAACATTGTTCTTATATGTATTTTTTTAACTATACAATGCATGTAAATTCAAAATGTAAGTCATTGTATTCACTTACCAATGAGAATGGTGAACCCAATGATGATTATGGCTATTAGAGGAATCACATATGAGACCTGTGTGACGGAATATACATGAAGCTAATACAATGTAAAGACAGGAAAATGATAATTATTACCAGTAAGTAGTTGAGTGAATGCAACGTGTTTTGAGTGGACAAATCTGTAGATAACATGAAAAAATTAAATAAAACAATAAATGTGTAAGATCTAATAATGTAGATAGTGTAATACAGTGGCAAACTGATTTTGTTGTAAATTATTTTCACATTTCTAATTAAAGCCAATAGTGTTAGAACTACATTTCAGGAGTCACTGTATCAAGTCACAGTGCACATATTGACCGATTTTGTGTGCTAATAAGCTTAGTCCTATAACACTCTATCTTAAAAGTTCTCTTGCTAGTGGTGTAGTTTTGTTAATTTGATCAATATCCTTATTGGAAGCTATTTTAATGGACTTATTGGTTGAAGCTGATAAGCAACCTTGATATGAATGTTGAACAGCAACAAAAAAATAAAATAACAAAAAACAAAATGATAAAAATATAGCAAATTTGGGAAGAACTGTTACTGCACATTGTGACATGAAATGGAGTAGTGCTACTAAAAGCATGGGAAAATAACTGATCAAATAGTAGTGGATAGTGTAAAGTGTTGTGGACTTTTTTGTTAAACTTTTCAATATACAAAAAAAAACATTACCTTCGCTTGATAGCTCCTCTTGACAATCATCTATGCCATTATATAGAAAAATAAAATACAGGGTAAGTATTAGATTGCAAATTTCCCCAGTTGTGTTTAGCTAAAGCAGAAATAAAATACAATAAAATATTAGATTGTGAGCACAAAAAAAAAAAAAAAAATGATATCACAAATAGAGCCATCTTCTCTCTTCTCAGTACTTGTCATTTTTAAAAATAAAAAATAAGGGACGAGGGAAAATTGTAGTGCATAATGATACATAGTATTATTCATTGCATACCTGAGGTAGGTAATGTACTGTTGATGTTCAGGATCCACTTCCTGGCCAAATATGTGCCTGTAAAGGAGGATATGGGACCCAGTTTCTGTGTGAGAAGCTCCAGCAGTCTGCTTGTGTGTCCTCCTCCATGATCTGATCCATAGGCATATAAGCTGAGGTTATTATCTACCTTCAGCACCCGAGATTTGTTGAATATCACTGAACTGTTCAATGTAGAGCTCTGCAATGAAAATACTTGATTATAATGAGCATACTTGACAAAATGAGTCATCATTTAATACAAAAAAAAAGAAAGAAGAAGTCTTAGGACCTGGAGCCAGGAACTACAATGATTTAGAAAAAAAGCAACATTATTTTTAGCTGCATAAGATATTATGTTTTTGATCATAATCAATATTTGTGCAGAATGTATAAAGTGATTCACAACCTGCTGTAGTTATTCTTGGTGGGGGTCGTTATCCCCCCCTGTAACTCAATATCACTGAACACTTAGGATATCTATTTGTTTGAATTGCTACTATCCACATGCAATAATATTTCATTGACATCAGATATGCATGAATCAGATACCAACTATTTCTCTGAGGAATTGTGCCTGGAATTGATACAGTTATACCATAAATTTACAGGCAAACAAAGTTATGTATTACTTTATTTTCTTATTTTTGGGGTCTAGTTTTAAAAAGTAAATATATATATATAATATAGTGGCATTCGAATTGAGTAGAGTATTCATTTATACAGTCATATCATAGAAATTTACAGGCAAACAAAAGGAATGTCTTTCGGGGTCTAGAAAAAGCAAATTATATACGTTGGCATTAGATTTGCCAACCAATCACCCTTAACTCACAAGTATGACGGTGCTGATCACCACATTGTTGGGTATATGGAGTGTCCATTGAACTGGTTCACGATTGGATAGCACCAGAACTAGAGGCCTTCTGTCATTACCAAGGCCCACATTCACAAATACCTCCACGGTTCTCGTTGGATGGTGATATGCTGTTTGA
>WLWD01004627.1_pt1 | contig 19245 bp, 4 predicted proteins | sample 6712731 | NCBI WGS metagenome assembly WLWD01 (sample SAMN12718690, study PRJNA576275) | sponge metagenome | isolation source: marine sponge | host: Mycale hentscheli | place: New Zealand: South Island, Marlborough, Capsize Point | collected 2014-11-01
AATTTTTTTTTTTTTTTTTTTTTTGTTGCTGTTTTTGCTAGTTTATTAATTCTTTTTTCAGCGTTTATTATTTTTATATGTCTGTCCTTCAACTACTCTCAGAGTTCCATTGGCGATTTTGTTTTCTTCCATGCAATTAATTAGTGTATCTTTCCATACCCTTATAGGATCGTATTGTATTGTCAATGGAGCAGGAGTTACTGAGGGCACACCAGAGGGCCACTAAAGACTATGTGCCTGTTAGTGTTTGCTCTGTTCTGCTGGAAAATCTTCAGAACCACCAAGGACTCACCTGTAGGACACTAGCTGCTGGTGGGTATGGTCATTATGATTCCTTCTCCTACCATGACCACCCTGTTAGGATGACTAGGTAAGATTAGTGTAATGCGATTGTGCCAAGAATACATTCTCGTGACTGCTTTTTTATGTATTTATTTAATGTGTTCTGTTTAATTATTTTATTCTTTTTCTTTTTATTCCTCCCCTCCCACTCCTCCATGTATACAATGTATACTCGGTAATGATCACTACGGCAACTGTTATGTCTTGTAACTGCACACACTAATAGTTCGTAGCTAGTCCCCAAACTATTAACACTTCTTTTTCAACTTTGAAAAATGCAAGAATGCAAAAAAAAAAAAAAAAAAAAAGATTACATTGCACTATGTATAATTAGAAATTGAAATGATGTCGTACAATTAAACAGGAAATACAATACAAATAATGAACAATCAGTTAAGTACAATCCACCACAGCAACAATGATTGCCGTTGTTTTACTCCCACGGATTAATATCACTTGTATGATTCAGAAATGATAGAGGAATTGAAAATGATGAGGGAGAAAAGAAAGTTGTAGCCATATAGTATAGTTGTGTGTGTGTGTGTGTGTGTGTGTTTTTCCTCTATACATATATTATCGTTGTTCAAATTAATTGATTATAATCAGGATTTCATGTAGGATTCCCCCCCTCCCTCCCCAAGAATAAATTACTAATATTTACTACTTAATGGTATTCTGTGGTTATGGTTTATAATGGTATTCTGTGATTTTGTTGTTTGTATATTTCTAATATTTGGTGAAGTTAATTGAGGTCCTTCAATTGTAATATGCATAACTCTTCCAAGATTGATGTCACTAATTCTAGACCTGGGAAGATTTTTTAATCAAATGGGTGTGGTTTCAGCAAAAGTGGGTGTGGTCGAAAAATGTTTTGCTACATGTGCCCCCCCCCCCCCCCCCCCCCCCTCCCTAGAAAATAATCCTGTATGAAACCCTGGTAATTTGTAAATATTCCTGTAGCCCATCTGGTGAAGGTGATGATCCAGTTGACCTGCGTGTGTTGACTGGTCTGGTACAGGATGTATGGGACAAGTTCCAGGAACTCCATGCAAGTATGCAGAACAGACACAGAAATGAGGCACAGGCTCTGTGGGCAGTTCAACACCTGCAGTGGACCCAGAAAATCAAGGAGTTGGGTAAGGTGAAGTTTTATATTTATATTTGTATGGCCAGTATTTTGTTTTGTACAGGTATGACCACAGTGTTCATCAGCGACCTTCCCAACTCTCATGTACCGCTAGCCACACCCACTAACTAATGTTACCATGGTACCCAATCAATCACTACATGAACTCGGAAAGTTTTACTCACCTTATTGATGTACATCGTGTATATAATGTATATACATTGACCAAAACAATGGTCAAAATGGATATCTCTATTGTTAAGAAACAATACATCTAATCGCATAGTTAATTAAATGCAGTACAGCTAAGGGTACAGCGATTGTAATAATGAGTTTTACTCAACTACTTTTTTTTTCTCTGGCTTATTTCCTTCATAATTTAAACAATTTCTGTATTATGTACACAATTTAATTTTCAGCAGCCATGCTTATAATTATGACAATGGGGCTAAAGTTTGAGTTAAGAGGTCTCTGGCCATAAGTTTACAATTGTCATCTAGCTACCTTTTAGAAAGGAGTCAATACAATATTCGTAAAAGATTGAATGGGGGAGGATGCATGAACTCTATGGTTAATATTTCCCTGCTGTAACATCAGTCACAAACTAAAATGGCCCCTCCCCTCTTGGCAATGTTGCAAAATGTCTGCTAGCTGTTATATAGATTTTGGGAAGCATTCTATGATTCTGAGTTGGTTTTTTTGTTTTGTTTTGTTTGTTTTTTTGCCATACATACACAGTAACAAAACATGGCCTGGGAGAGCCAATTCGACTATTTTCTAAGACCTTGCCTCAGAAGTATTTTCACAGAGATCCGTATTCTACTAGCTAAAACTTATCTCCCTGTTCCAGTCAGCTGCTGGCTCATCAAGCTTACACAGCACTATATGACACAGGAGTGGTTGAATCAGTGCTTAATTATTCTACACATGCATCGTGAAAAAACAACATTAGCTGGACCTAACAATTCATGTGGTGATGGACAGTAGAACATGTCTCAATGTTTGGAGATTCTCTAGAAGAGTGGCAACATCTAAAAGAATCAGGTCTAAAGTTTCATGCCAAATTGTACTGGAGCACGAGTGAAGAAACCTAGCAATAGGGGGGACAGCTTATGGGGCTGTAGTATACCTTCATCATGAGGTGAATAAAAGTGCTTCAATTTCCGTCTTTTTGGTAATTGTTATGGCAATAATTGTCCCACTCAAACCATAGAACTTGTAGCAGCCTACCTCGTGGCCAACTTCCCAACTTCTTCACATTCCTGACATCTATATGCCCTTAATTGATTGATTCTGCCATCATGCTGTGTTGGCTGAGAAAATTGCATTCAACTATAATAATTATGATCAGGTCTCTTGCGATCCAGGACTTGGGTACTGACGTCTAAACGGCACCATGTGTCTACTAAAGACAAATCCTGCAGATCTCCTCTGTAGGGGACTTCCAGCATCACAACTTATACCTTGTGATACTCTGCTGGCCCTCTTTAATTGAAAGATTCCCCTTAGAGAAGTGGCCCAAACCCAACTTCCCAATTACCTCTGAAGTTACTGAATACCAAAACTGTTGTCCTTCCAATTTCTAAAGAGAAATTCGATCTCTGGACTCGATACTCCTCATTTCATCAGCTTGTCCAAATCGTGGCTTGGATCAAAGCGGTTCTACAATAACCACAAGAACTCTTACCGATCTTAGAACCTATATAATATCTGCCTGTCTTTCTACTCGGGACACTCTGTCAGCAAAGAACTGTGTTCCTTCGTCTAGTAAAGGAACAGACTTACGAGGGATGCTATTCTGTGTTTCTGTGTTGCCTTCATGAAAAATGTCTTACTAGGTCGCATCCTCTTTCTCGTTACACTCTGTCCATTGATCCAAATAGTTTACTCAAGATCAGCGGTACAGTTCGAGATCTTGCCAATCCCAAGTTTGCTCGACATCATGTACCACTTTCACTCGAGGCTAACATAGTCCATGTGATGATTCTAAGCTCTCCATTGTCACTCATCATCATGCTGGTGTCGCTACTCTGATGTGCCTATCCCACTCAACAACAGGTGGGACTCTTGCCTTCTTAGCTGACACTGTCTAATACAGCAGGAGTTTCCTTGTCCAAGAATCAACTTAGATTAGGAACTAAGCCCTTCCTATCGTTGAGGTTAATCAGCCACCCATTATACCTCCCAGACAGGATTTGATAACCTTAGAGAGACAAGTTAGTAGCTTCAGCTAGTGTAGCTATTAAGATAAAATGAAAATCCGCTACAATAAGCTAGTGGGGCTGGCCAAAAAGTCTACCCAAGGTGAAACATGGTAGGAGCGAGACACAGAGGTTGTACGCAGAGTGGCTACCTGTGAACTCTATTGGCAGCAAGACAACTACCAAGAGGATGGGGTACTAAGCACTAGTGCCATATATTCTCCGTGCCCACAGTTAAGAATTCCAAATATCACAGTTGTTTGTCCTCATATATATATTCTATAAATAATATACATTAAAAAGGCTAAAAAAATGTTTTTAAAATAATATTCTAGCAAAAAAAGGGACTAAAGCATCATATAAAAAATGACTAAAATTCAAATTGTGGGACTGTGTGACTGTGTATATTTTATGAGTGAAACTAATTCTACATGTAGCTAATAATAATCTAAAAGTTTGAACAACTTTTTTAAAGTTAATGTTCTATTCTAATATTGTATAATTCCTTTAAATTTTTTTCAACAGCAGACCATTCAATATGATGCCATTCGTTAGGAACATCGGGAGGTTTGGCTACAAATTCTTTGGCAATATTTTCATAATATTTACCAACAAACCATTTCCAATAGAGTGAACTTTCTGAGCTGATATCTGGAGCAATTTCCCAATTTTTGTATATACTTTTGTAATCGTTATACGGGTGATATTCATCTTCTTCATATTCAAAAAGCAAGTCAGCACGACTAACTGAGGCTTGACAAAAATGTGTTGTCATTACTCCTGAATCTTTCCATCGTCTTCCTTTAAGACAACTTATGCGATGAATTTCTATTCTGTGATCATAATCATTTTCATGATTTGGATCAAGTAGATCACATTGCTCTCCACAAAATGGGCACTGAGCAGTGCATCCAATCAGTTTTTCAAGTAGTTCGTGAGGTTTATTTTTCCAAAATTCCATTTCTTTTTCACAAGAAATTGTGCTGAAAGATTTATGCAATTTTAATTCCAAATTTTTTAATTCTGTTCTTATTTTTCCCTTCACATTCTCAATATTAATTTTTTCCAAGGAATCATATCCAGCTAATATGATTTCAGGCTTAATAATTTCACCAATTTCTTTACGAACAGCATCACTGAAATAAATTATTAATTTTTTAATGTTGGTAGCATTCAAAGAATCTACAATCTTGCATATAACACGGATTAATCGAGATGCTTCACTCTTTGCAGCTGACTGCAGCCTGGTTATATTATTAACACCAGAATTTTCATCACAAAAATCAATTGTGTATTCTTTGAGTTTTTTTTCAAGGTATGTTTTCACATTTCGTAAATACAAAATATAGTTTTGAAAAGTATCATCTTTGTGAAGATCCATCAGCACTTTCACTTTAAGTGCTGCTTTACTGGAAAAAAAATGATCGGAATCTTTCATTTGAGAAACTAATTGTACTCCAAGTAATTTGCTAATTTGAATTTTAATGGGCTCTTCTAGATATGCACAAATAGTATCAGAAATTCCATCTTCGGCTTCTGTTTGTTTATATTGATTTTTAAACTTTACAAATTGTGGACCCTTTATACGATTTTCCAGATAAACTCTAGGATCACTTCTTTTTTTAAACTCGTTAGCCATTCTTTGAAACTTTGGTATTGCATATGAACAAGCAATAAAATATAGCTCGCACTCAAAATTTGGTAGCATAGACAGTGTTTTATTACTATTAATCACTTTATCAACACACTGTAACACTATTACTGTAAAAGCAGGACTAAAATCCATATTTTTCTTCAAAAGATCATTTAATTTTCTTGTTACTTGACTTATTACTTCATCTTTCAATTTTTCTTTTATATCCTCCTGTTCTTGCATTGGTGGTTGATCATCAGCAGATTCTGTACTGCGAAATTTGTGAAATAGTCTTCCAATTGGATTTACAAAGGCAGTAGAAAAAAACCCTTTAATTATAGGTGTGGAAGGTGCAGGATCAACATCAGCTGAATCATACCATTCATTTAAAGGTTTTCGACGAAGCTCAGTTATTATTTGATTTCCTCTATTTAATCCAACATAACTTATTAATGTTTCCTCAACATGTTTTGTAATTTGGTCTATTCTTGAAGTACTTTTACATGGAATTTTTTCTATAAGCTCCCCCCATATTTCTTCAAACTTTTGTTTAAGTTCATCTTCATTTTGTGGAATTTTCTTCAAAATTGTTTTTATTTGTTTCATCTCCAATATCCCTCCTGTTAAAATAAGTGCTATGGCTTTTTCAAAAAATTTTGTTTTGCCATGTGTTGCTAAAACTTTTTCAATCTCATTCATTTGATCATGTGTTATAATGTTCTGATCACAATATTGATTAAGTTGTTCCTTACAAAATAGATTGCATTTACATAAGTATTGTAATTGCTCAGCCTTTAATATTCTGTTTTGTAAACTTTCCTCAAGGCTATTTTGTTCCCTTCTCTTTTTGTCCAAATGTTCTTGAATTTTTTCGGTAATAAATTTAGTGTGCTTAATTTGTTCTTTTTTGAAATTTGACACTGTCCTGCTACTTTCTTCAATGGCTTTACAGTGTTGCTCAGCATTTTGCTTTAACTCTTCTTTTAAGTTGTCCAGCTTTCTTTGAAATTTAGACTTCCACTGAATTACTCTGTCACCATGTTGTTCAAAATAGTTATCCATTTCAGTTTTAATGCTATCATATTTTTGACAAACATAAATCTGTAAATCCTGAAGTTTTAACTTTGTTTTTTCAGATATATCATCTAAAAGTTCAGTACTTATTTCATTTTCAGTTTTAGACTCCCATTTTATCACATCTTCATTAAAACTCCACTCCCATCTATTATATGCAACCTCAAGTGAGTTATATGCTGCAATTTCCAAAGTATTTTTGAAGCTGAAGACAAAATTTTCGTTGAGAAGACCATTCCACAAGTCTTTTACTCTTCCACAGAAAGTTGTAAGAGATATTTTGCTTTCAGACTTTTCTCGAGAAAAAAATGGTCGTTTACTAGTTCTTTCTAATATTATTTCTATCAATTGATGCTTTAATTCTTGGGCTTGCCTACTATAACCTTGATTTATTGGAGCCATTGGTGGATCTCCTTTCCACAATCCTGTAAAATAGTGAACATCATTTTGATCATTAAAAGCAATTACATGCTTAAATTTTGATATATATTTTTTTTTTTCTTCCTTTGCTGCGGCTGCTGTAAAATAATCCAGTTTTTTAGTTAAATTGGCTCTGCCTACCTCACATTTGATATTAGCCCCAGCATTTTGATGAATAAATTTACAACTTGGGAATATTTTTACTTCTGACATACGTAAAAATGCATGAACTGCTGTTTGCAAAATGTCATCCATGTCTCCAGGAACTTCCCCATAGATATTTACAAGTGTAAGGTTAGCCAATCCTATCACAAATGTAGCTAATTCGTTGTCATGCTTTTGCATTTTATTGGGATCTAGTTCTGGTGCTCGTAATCCCTCCGTGTCAACAATTAGCACATATTTGCACTTTGTTTTTTCCTTTAGTTCACTATCAAGTGGCAATAATTGCATAAAAGCACCTCGAGTGCATCTACCGGCACTCACATTGAATTGCAGACCGAAAATAGTGTTTAGCATAGTAGATTTTCCGCTACTCTGGATGCCAAGAACTGAAAAAACAAATACATTTGGATCCCTGAGGAGAATTATGGCTTCATTAAGTACAGCAGTAACCCAATTAAGGGGAACATGAGAAGCGTCCCCATCAATTAACTCTATAGGATAACCATCAATTAATAATTCTGCAGCTATTTGGGGTAAATTGCAGTATTTTTTAAGCTGTTCCGAATCTTGAACTGATTCATATATTTGTCCAATTTCACGTAGAAAATGTTCCAACCCCAATGATGATTCAATTATTTCATTTTGCAACTCCAGCAATTCCTTTTGTAATGAATTATTTTTAGCTTGAGTACCTTTGGAAAGTGTACTATTTGTGTCAGTGTCTGACAATGTGTCTCTCAATTGCTTGAACTTGTATTGTTTTCCTGAAATATCTTGAATTGATGAATTATTCAATTCGAGTTTCAAGTATTGTAAAAAATAATTTCTGATCATAAAATTTTGACTTCCACGAAACTTTTCCAAATATGTCACAAATTGATTAATTAGAGGAGTCAATATTTTTGAATGAGCAAGCTGCTGCTGTCTTATAACTGCTTTTTTTTTCTTTATTTTTTCAACATAAGTATTTACTGTGAGTTTACCTCTCTGTGTGCATCTGTGATATTCCTTATCAGCAGAAGCCCAATCTTTCCAATTTTTCCCTTGAAGGGGTAGCAAGTCATCTCGTTTGCAGCCACCATTATCTTTAACTATTTTCAATAATTCATTGGCATATTTTTTTCCAGCTTTGCACACATTGTCAAATTCATCTACTGTAATATGATTTGATATCACGTCACACAGATCCTCAATGCTTCTCGTAATATACGATGTTCCCATTTTTGTTTTCAGCTCTGAACAAATAGCACTGTTTAATTTAGCTGCATTCATAGAGTGTAAACTAACGTAAGTGGCACTGGGATACTCTTTCTTCAGTAACTGTTGATCAGTTCGTAATGCATTAAGGAATACTATTCCACCAGGAGATGAATACATTTGATTTATAATTACTTTAATAGAGTCTGAGAGCTGAAAAATTTCTTCAGTTAAAACAACAAAAAATATGAATGATATTTCACTAAGTATTTTGGATTGGACAGGATACCCTCTTGCATCCCCATGAAGATTAAGGAATGTTATTGGCTCCAGGAATTTATCTGTAGCCTTTCCTGATGGCAAATACCAACACATATCAACCAATCCTTTACCCAAGATACATTCATACTGAGCTCCAGGAAGATCATAATGAAAGAAATGATCATGATCGCCATTGCTAATAACTTTGTTTAAAATTATAGACTTAGATCGACCATATTCTTGCTGATTACCTAATCTTAAAAATGATACGATTTTCATAGGATGCTTGATCATTGGTTTTGTAATTTGCATAGTTAGCTTGTTCCCGGTACTAGAGAATTCTTTAATAATTGAGCGCATAGACCAAAGTGGAAAGATAAGCTGGTCAGCTATTTGATCTGGCATTATAAAAGGTATTGCAAATTGACATTTAGCAAGTCTTGAAAAAATATCTTGTCTTAGAAAATCATCAGAGCAAATCAAAACAGCCAGTAAACAATCTACTGGGTGCAATCCAGAGGTTTTCGTATCATTTATGGAAATTTCCCCCTGACTATCATCATGTGTAGTAAACTTATCATAACTCTCACCTATTACATCTCTGTATTCACAGTCATATGACATAATTTTGTGTAATATTACACTTGACAGCTTTTTTATGTCTAATCCAGGAACTGATTGAAGTGACATTTTTAATGGTTCCTGGGCAACGCACAATGCTTCTTGAAGCTTAAGTTTTTTGGGGTAGTATTTACACAAGTTTAACTTGTGAAAAATTGTGTGAGCATGATGATTAATTTCCATTTCTTTACAAGAATTTGGAAACATGTTTTTTACTAATTGAAGGGGATTACTACTTGACAATGATTCATGTTTTTTCTTGACATTTTCTATGGAATTTAATTCTCGTTTAAATTCAATGGTATTAATGGATCCTCTGATATATTGTTCAGTACAGGTCGTGATTAGATCTGAAAGTTTTGATTCAAAAGCATTCATCATAGACCAAACATGGTGTATAAGGGGGATATCAGATGCTGCTAATATAAGCAAATATATTTGCCTTTCTTTAATCATAGATTTAGCATTGTAAATAGCTAAATTTTCAGAAAATTCTTTAACAATAGTATCGATATCCTTCAAAGAAAGTGGGATAAGCTGAACATTGCCATGGTTGAACACTTGTTGATATGGATTAAATACGATTCTTAAGAAAATATCGTCATAACTATTGGGGCATATATTTTTGTGAACATTAAGTAGACCTTTGGTAATTATGTTTGCCGCAAGTTTTTGAGAAAGAAACCAGGACATAGGCAATGCATTTTTAAAATTTATAATGCTCTTCAATACACTGAAAAAATCAGTTAGATTTGAAATATTTTTTAGGGTGGTTAATATCTCTGGGGGTACATTATTTTGATAAAGCCACTTACAAATTTCAGTAATATCCTGGTTGATACAAGTAAGCTCACTTAATTCTGATAAAATAATAATTTTCTTCATAAAATGCACACTTTTTGGAATAGATTCTACAGTGTTCGTGGGAAGCTTACTTGTCAAAATTGAAAAAAAGCGCAATAATGCTGGCTGAGAGATATAATTTGTTATCCAGAAATTTCGTTTTGTAGCATCACTGAGCACGGCATTTTTTACACTCAATATATACTCTAAACGCTCTTCAATCTCTTGGATTGTAAGGTCATCATCAATATGCCATTCTTTAATATTCGTTTCAAACCTTTCGAGAGCATAATAGGGCAATTTTGCCTCTTGTTGAGCATTATATTTTTGCTCTTTAGTTGAATCTTCATCTGCCATACTAGTGACTATTTCAAGAAGATGTTCCAAATATTGTTTTTCTTCTTCTGATTGTGTTTTTTTTTGTATTTTTATAAAGTCCTTGGCTCCAATATTTACAAGGGAATCTATACTCAAGCTAAGCTCCAGAAATACATGACTCCAATATTCTACATTCAAATGAGCTTGTTGAAGACACTGCTTCATTTTTCTACAAAAAGTATACAAAAATTGTTTTTGTTAATGCAGTAGAAATTGTTAAAATAGTGCTGAATCATAATTATTTGAAATTCTTATCAGCTAAATCCTTAAAACTACAGGTAAATTCACATTACAAAAGCTTTGCATATTTTACATGAGGTTTTATGTAAGCAGTGATCATTATTATCATCCTCACTAATAAATCCTTACAATAAATTTAATGTCATAGGCGGTGGCGGCGGTCGGGCTGCTCGGGCAATGGCCCGACCACTTTTCATAGTCAATTATTTACTTCGTAAGGTAAAGATCATCACCACACTCTTGCCCTCGCTTTACTCACGGTTAGATGCTGGTTTGGTGAGGCTAAATAAAGCTAGTTTAATCTATGGCTTCTCACAGCTCCACTGTAAAGGATACTATTGATCTTCCGAAGTCTCCTCATCAGCCAAAGGGATTCTCTTTTCCGAAAAAAAAAATTTTTGAGCTACTAAACAGTTGTTTAAAGAAGAATCGTTTAATACTTGGTCCTGGCTTCATTATAGTAAAGGATCTGACTGCTTCTGCTTCAGAGGGCCAGCTAACCGCCCACAGAACAAAGGATGTTCTAAAAAGTATTAGAAATGAAGAAATGTTTAATCTCTTTTGGGAAAAAGTTATAATGATGACACAAGACATTGAGATAAATGACCCGGTTATGCCAAGAAAGAGAAGAGTCCCTCAACAATATGATGATGGTATTGCACAACCAGAATACGATCAAACCCCAAAGGACATGTATACAAGGATATATTTTGAGGTTTTAGATCCGTTAATTCAAGCCATTGAAGCTCGATTTGATCAGCAGGGTTATAAGATATACAGCTGTTTAGAAAGTCTCTTACTTAAAGCTGCCTTTTCCACAGAAATGGCTAAGGTCTTGGAAGTATATGGAACTAACTTCAATTCAGTCAGTTCCATATACTTCCAAGAGATGCAAGCAGGCCAATGTGAAATGCCATATTGAAATTTATATTAATAAATAGAACAAAACTATTATTGTTGTAAACTGAAAATTTAAGACCTTTCAATAGTAGTGACTTTCTTTGCATTTTTTTTAAACTAACGCTGAGGGTTTGTACTCTTAGTGCTCTGGTTCTATTGTGAACTGATGAAGGGCTTCAAGTTTGAAATGTTCCCTTATTGTTTCAAAAGTCAACTGCGTAAAAACTGTTGCACAAAAAAATTATTGCTATATATCATTCCTCAACTTAGTAATGAGCCTATACTCAATAATCAAGATGACTTTTTGCGTAGGGTGAATAGCTGTGACAACGGTACACTAACCAATTAAATTCACTACGGTCACCAAATTTGAATAGAAAATGAACTCAGATAATTGTACAACCTAACTGCATCCCATTCATTCAGGTAATGTCCAAGACAACCTAATTTAAGGTTGAACAATAAAATTTTCTTTGATAACTGGTAGATTTACAACACAAAAGAATTGAAGTAGGAGACAAGATTTATCACCAAAGTGAACACAAAAATGCAACATCTAATCAAGATGACATTCATATTATGTCCAAGTAATCCCTAATTTTAGATTGTGTTATCCTAGATGGTGTTTCTCTTGCTTATTACACAAGTCACAGTGTGATATGGTGAGATATTTCAAGGATTAGGACCAACTCAGGCTGAACTCCACCTTCAACTCGGATCACAACTATATTTTGTGTATGTGTACTACTTAAATTCTATCATCTCATCAATTTTCATATGTACAGTGCTTCCAGCTTAAAGAGTGGATTTTTTAACTTTTTGGTTAAGGTTGCTAATTCTGCTATAATTTCTCAAGTATGTGTAATAGAAAGCTAAAAATTTGTTTTATTATACATTAATGTCATATTAACATTCAGACAAAACAATTTTGTGGGTTTGTGGTTATTGTTGTGGTTATAGGTGATGGAACTGGGAGCTTCAAGACAGTGAATTTGGAAGTGTTTAAGCTGAAAAAAGAGAGATTATTTTTCCTTATCTCTATAACTTGGTATACTGATACTTTAATACCAGAAGTTTCATATGAGCCAGATTTTGTGGGCACACTAAAGTTGAATCTCGAAATATTTTAAATTTTAAGAAAAAAAGTGTTTAAGCCAGGATTTTTGAATTTATTGAGTTATATCTCTAAAAATTTGACATATGATGTAAAATTGCCTTAAAATTATTATGTATAACTTTGGTAGCTATACCTTGAAAATTAAGTGAGTTGTGGCTGTTTTTCACCAAAAAAAAATTACGCACGGTAAGGGTCATCAAATGATGACGTTTAGAGCGCGTTGTGGGCCTTTATACACGTAAACGCGACGAGCCATCCCGCAGTTCTTATCAAAGAATTCTTCTGATTGGTCCCCTAGCCCTAGCCCTAGCCCTCGCGCGGCGCTATAATTGGTCACGCGCGGCGCTATAATTGGTCACATGATTTGATTAACCAATGAAATGAGTTTTTTTGATAAGAACTGCGGGACTGTAGAACGCGACGTCACAAAACAGCGCATGCGTATTTGTGCAAGGGCGCCAGTTTACCGCTAATTGTTACACGGGTATGGCTGATTTAGCTACAGTTGTATCTCAGGCCCTAGGTATCAAGTTTTATGGTGCTATTACTGCCTATCATGGCCAGCGTTTTAGCTTCCGTCTGGAGCTGCACAACCCTAGGACTCCAACTGCATCGACCTGATGTTGTCAGAATACCGAATGCTGAGAGCCTTGGGAGTATTAAACTCCTTCAGCTTTTCTTCAGCTCTTGAAAAAGATGACCACTTGGATAGGCTTGGCTCCACGTTAGTAATATACCAGCCAACAATTCTGACTGATTTCGACTTCGTTTACTGCTGCTAGTAGAACGATGAGAATCCATACAGCCGATTGCAGTCCCGTCTTACCGCTCTGGGAAATAACCGTTCGACCTTAGCTCGTTAACTAGTTGGCGAGCGAGCGTAGCGAGCGAGACACTTACAGGGGTAACACAATCTAAAGTCGGAGATGTTTATTTGTATACTAGTGATGTGCTTGAGCACAAATGGCGAGGGAGCCTAAAGACTATACTATTTTTACATGAATGATTTTGACTTCTAACACTGAAGCTACTGAAAATAAGGTCCAGTTTTTTATTTTCGCATACACGGTAAAGGGATTTCAGTGCCATAGTAACAACTCTCTGCAACTGCTTGAATTGAAGGAAAAAAACAACAACAAAACAATACACGTTATTTAAAAGTTTTCTTTGTGATATTCTTTAGTTAAGTAGTGGTTGTAACACATAATGCTTTGACACAACTGGACATGCACCTACACAGACTTACCTTCGCAGTAGTCTAGTGGATAATGTATTTTCAGGTAAATACTGTTGCGCACGGCTTATAACCATGACAAAGAGCGCATTGACTTACCATCGCCACTAACTCGAATAGAAATGGAAGTCCCTTAAGTTGTCAAGTTTTAACTGCACCCGCAAAAGAATTCAAAACGGTAAACAATTCAATTTCTAGGGTGATACGGGTACTGATCGATAAACCAGAGGATTCTGTTTAGTGCAATTTGGGACGGGGTCGACAACCGAACTAACCAAAAAACGCGAGGGTCAAAGTCCAAAATGACATAAGTACGTCCAAACATATATACAAACTAGTGGTGTGCTTGAGCACAAATGGCGAGCGAGCCTAAAGACTATACTATTTTGATTGACTTCTAACACTGAAGCTACTGAAAATAAGGTCCAGTTTTTTAATTTAGCATACAGGGTAAAGGGATTTCAGTGCCATAGTAACAACTCTCTGCAACTGCTTGAATTGAAGGAAAAAAACAACAACAATAAAACAATACACGTTATTTAAAAGTTTTCTTTGTGATATTCTTTAGCTAATAGTGGTTGTAACACACAATGCTTTGACACAGCTGGACATGCACCTACACAGACTTACCTTCGCAGTAGTCTAGTGGACAATGTATTTTCAGTGATACGGGTACTGATTGATAAACCAGAGGATTCTGTTTAGTGCAATTTGGGACGGGGTCGACAACCGAACTAACACAAAAACGCGAGGGTCAAAGTACAAAAATGCCTTAGGTACGTCCATACATATATACAAATAAACAAACATCCCCGATTTTTTCATTTTTACCCCTGTAAGTGTCTCGCTCGCTACGCTCGCTCGCCAATAAACTAGTGATGTGCTTGAGCACAAATGGCGAGCGAGCCTTAAACTACACTATTGTTAAATGATTGATTTTAACAAGTAACACTCAAGCTACTAAAATAAAGTCGAGTTTTTAAATTACGTATGCGGTAAAGGGGATTCAATGCCATAGTAACCGCTCCCCGCAACTGTTTGAATTGAAAAAGAAGCAACAAAATCATGTCACGTTATTTAAAGTTTTCTTTGTGACATTCTTTTGTAACGCACAATACTTTCACACAACTGAACATACCTACGCAAGACTTACCTTCGTGGTTCGTCTAGTGGACAATGAATTTACAAGTAAATGCTGTTGAGTAGGGCTTATAACTGTGACAAATAGCGACTAACTCGAATAGAAATGGAGCTCCCATAAGTTTTTGCGTTTTAACTGCACCCGCAAAAGAATTCAAAGCAGTAAACAATTCAATTTCTAAGGTGATACGGGTAATGGTCGCTAAACCGGACGATTCTGTTTAGTGAAGTTTGGGACGGGGTCGAACGCGGAGCGAACACAAAAATACGGAGGGTCAAAGTACAAAATGACATACATGTACGTCCAAACATATATATAAACTAGTGATGTGCTTGAGCACAAATGGCGAGCGAGCCTAAAGACTATACTATTTTTATATTTGACTTCTAACACTGAAGCTACTGAAAATAAGGTCCAGTTTTTAAATTTTGCATACAGGGTAAAGGGATTTCAGTGCCATAGTAACAACTCTCTGCAACTGCTTGGAAGGAAAAAAACAACATCTAACTGTAGTGCACAGTGTAACCCTTTCCATTCTCAGTTAGCATCAGAGAATCTAAAGTCTCTGATCCCAGACTAAACTAACAGAATTAGCTACCTGAATAAACTTCGAAAGCAGTGGCAAAGAAGCGCAGCTTGACAAAGACTTCACAATTGTTTCAAGAAGAGATTAGCTGTAAACGTTTTGGTTGAAACAAAGTTGCGTAAGGCAGTGCAGCAGGATGATTCTCCGCGCTCGTTAATTGAAAATACTGGAACTGTGAACGCTTTACCTAACTTACGTAATTAGAGGCGCGGGCGAAAACAGAAGTCTCACGTACCCCATAAACAGATAAATAAATAAATAAATAAATAAATAAATAAATAAATAAATATAGCGAAATCTCGACTGCGTCACCCCTGAGAGTGTCTCGCTCGCTTCGCTCGCTCGCCAATAAACATGAGCCATCCCGCAGTTCTTATCAAAGAATTCTTCTGATTGGTCCCCTAGCCCTAGCCCTAGCCCTTGCGCGGCGCTATAATTGGTCACGCGTGGCGCTATAATTGGTCACGCGTGGCGCTATAATTGGTCACATGATTTGATTAACCAATGAAATGAGTTTTTTGATAAGAACTGCGGGACTGTAGATAAACATCCCCGATTTTTTCATTTTTACCCCTGTAAGTGTCTCGCTCGCTACGCTCGCTCGCCAATTATGTTTGGACGTACGTATGTCATTTTGTACCTTGACCCTCCGTAATTTCGTGTTCACTCCGCGTTCGACCCCGTCCCAAACTTCACTAAACAGAATCCTCCGGTTTAGCGACCATTACCCGTATCACCTTAGAAATTGAATTGTTTACCGCTTTGAATTGTTTTGCGGGTGCAGTTAAAACGCAAAAACTTATGGGAGCTCCATTTCTTTCCGAGTTAGTGGCGGTGATAAGTTAATACACTATTTGTCACAGTTATAAGCCCTATTCAACAGCATTTACCTGACAATTCTTTGTCCACTAGACGAACCACGAAGGTAAGTCTTGTGTAGGTATGTTCAGTTGTGTGAAAGTATTGTGCGTTACAACTACTATTAAGAATATCACAAAGAAAAATTTAAAAAAAATAATAATAACGTGACTTGATTTTGTTGCTTCTTTTTCAATTCAGACAGTTGAGGGGAGTGGTTACTATGGCATTGAAACCCCTTTACCGTATATTCGTAATTTAACAACTCGACTTTATTTTAGTAGTTTGAATAACAATAGTGTAGTTAAATGACGAACTACCGCAAAATCTTGACGTCAAAAAAAATGGCGTAAAATGTATTAGAGTGAATGAGAAAAGTTCTGTTCTCCGTTTTCCATTCTCTAAACAGGCAGTTTTACTATTGTAAACATTGTTGGGATGATGAAGAAAAGGTATGTGTATGTTAAATGACTGTAGTGAGGGTCTATACAGTAGTTTAAAAAAATCCACTCTTTAAGTTGGAAGCACTGTACATTATAAATAAATGAAACAATATTGATAAATATATTTAACAAAAAACTTTAGCTACAAGTTAACAGTGCTGTACTGCTGAATCCTGTGAATATCAGAATACTTCTTGGGACACAGTAGGTAGAATCGACTGCTTTTAATCTTGTCTCTTTAGAAGAACGTCCCACCAGTTCGCGTTTTCCATCTGCTGTACATTACTTGCACGTAAAAAACATAAATATAGCTGAAAACGGACGAGATGAGTTGTACAGCACCCGAAAAACTCCATGAACCAATAGTTACAGAATTAATGCGCACCTGCATAACCGCCCCTTTTTCACATGCAACGTTGACGTTTGCGCGCTTAATTGACTTGGATTTACATGACTAAATTGCTTCCGGTAAAGTACTAAATGCATTCCTCATTTACCGCGCTTGTGGTCGTGCCAACTCAACTTGGACATACTACAGTACAGGGTGTACGGCTATAGGGTAAGCTGCAAACCAAAGGAGCAGAAGGAGACAAAGACATTAAAATGCCCAAGTTTACCGAATGAGATGATATTATGATATATCTAACAATGTTTAATGGACTACTGGTGGCTTACAAAGTCAAGAGAGAACATTGGGTTTTTAAAATTTGGTTGGCCAGGTCCAACAGGCCTGTACAAGCAAAGGAAAGTTACAAAAAGAGATTTTGTACCATGAAGAATGAAACTGGCAAATCCTTATATTGGTGAGACTTGCCATATAGCTATAGATATAGTTGGGCTGTTACCCAAAAGTCGATAGGGGAGCAGATTTGTGTTGGTGATGTATGAAATTCACTGAAGAATCAATACAATTAGGGAAAAATCTTAGCTACTCAAAACCACTACACAAGAAAACTAGTTTTTCTGAACAAAAGTGGGGTTAGCCTAAAAACTGAATGTATATTAGGAGAGAAAGACATCAGAGTGCATTTAAGAGAGTCCCATGAATACAAAGTGTACATAGAAATAATAATCTATACAAGTTAGTGATGTCCTTGTGCTGCACATAGTGAGCCTGTCTATTTGAAGCCCCATTAGCTAAACCATAACTTATGATAATTGTTACATATAAAGATGTACATAAAAGTAATTCTAAACATTATAGCATAACGAAGTACACACAAATGCTGTCTCACTCATTTGCCAATCATATTCAACTACCCATAGCAATAAATCTTACTGTGTTGGTGTTGCTTGAATTGAAGCAGCTTCCATTCTGGGTGGTTTCTCATCCTTCCAGATAACATTTCTGCAGAGTGTATAAACATTAAAACCTGTTAAAGGATTAATTTCTTATACACAAGTGAATGAGTAAAGATTATAGCTACTATACTTACCCATTAGTTAAGATAGATAGAATTTTCAGATCTTGAAATTGCTGAGCCCGTATATCAGTGACATTTTTAATATGGAATTCATATGTGGAAGAGTATAAAAATGTTAATTCTACACAACCTTCTTTTGCTGACAGAAATGTCAACTCTATTGGATCCATATTCAGTAACTCTGCAGCTTTACCATGAAATTGATTTACCCAATCTTTTGGGCATTCTTTTAACTGCCTATTAATTTTTATTACCAGCTCATTTGATTTGAAAACTATAGGCAATTGGAGTGTAATCTGCTTGAGTAAATAGACATGCAATTTTTCTTCATACAACTCAACAAGTTTAAAACCTTCGTCGCCGCCAAATTTAATAGCCACACTTGCAGAAGTAGCAAAATTCCACCACCTCTGATTTTTTGCAAATTCACGCATTAATGAGGATACATCGTGATTGGCTTGCACATTAAAATCAAATAATTCATTGTTTGGCTCAAGCATACTGATGTACAATATTATGTCATTCAATGATATGTCATTTTTTTGTAGAAGACTTTGCATTTGAAGCATAAACTCACAATAATTTTCTTTTATTTTTCCTTCCTCTCGCTGAAGTATAACTTCAATTGGGGAAATACCTTTGCGATCTAACTCTCTCTCTTCATTGATTAAAGCTGCATTACATCCAAAGCAATTCATATTTTGTAATTCTTTACTCACATGTGTATAATTAAAGCCTCATAAAAGAACAACTTTTAGTTGTAAGTGCTTATTTAATTGGATGTTAAAATGATGTCTTATTGATACATTATTATGTTTTTACTCTCTTTGGAAACTTTTTTTAAGTATTTTAATTTGAAGAGTTTCTTTAATTTTCTGTTTTAACTTCACCTCCCCCCCTCCCCACCCCCCCCCCTTCCCCCCAACCCTATGGGTAAATTTGACAATACGACTATAGAATACATCCATGTAAATGTAAGTGGCTCCACAGGAATATTCACATGAACAGTTATGGAGAAAGCTGAGAATAAGTCACCACACA
>WLWD01005073.1_pt1 | contig 19243 bp, 15 predicted proteins | sample 6712731 | NCBI WGS metagenome assembly WLWD01 (sample SAMN12718690, study PRJNA576275) | sponge metagenome | isolation source: marine sponge | host: Mycale hentscheli | place: New Zealand: South Island, Marlborough, Capsize Point | collected 2014-11-01
GACACTCCCACCAGCCACGACCAGGACCTCTGGTGATCCTCCACTAACTGATGATGTGAAGTAGCGACGAGTAGGCATGGCACGTAGCGATGGCTCCCAGTCTAGACCAGTAGTACTAGTCAACAGAGAGTTAGTGAGTTCCCAAGTGGAGGGATGCAGTCCACCAACCAATACAAACTTAGACTGGTAGGTAGTTAGGGACGAGCTGTAATATGGTGAACTAGTAGTAGTCCATGAGTGAAGGTCAGTAGAGATGTGAAGTGTGCGATAATTAGAATGCATAACAATCAATTTATTCTCTAGTACTGCACATTGTACAGGTCGGACATTCTCACGCCATGTATGGCAGTGCTCCCAGTGAAGTGAGACTGGAGGATGGAGATCTCTCTAAATACAAATAAATAAATATATAATTAAAGTGATAAACAAACAAACAAACAAAAAACACTAAGTGCTATTTAAACGAGACTTTAACATGCAAACACACAAACAAACTTATATACATACAAATATCTTAAAAACAAACACACAAACAAATTTATTCCTATATCAATGCATACGCTTTCTAAACATTCTGGACAACTTTACATATAAGTGCTAATAAACAGTAATACTATAATTATAACCATGTAAGCAAACACACAAGCATACAATTTTACTCACTATAAATTTACAGAAATGTAAACACATGATAACAACAGCAACTCTATGACATGCTTTTCCAAACACACAAACACGTAATAAGAGAATGCACTGTTTCTTCCTGTGCTAAAATAATGTATAGTAGGCACCTGAAAGAATAGGTTTTCAATTTTGTTCAGTCAAACAATTTTTTTTTGGACGGGAGGAGCTATAGTAAATAAACAAAACAATATGATAGTTGATACAATATAGTTTTTCAGCTCAACTATATTAATTGTTTTAATCTTCACTGTTTACCAAATGCTTCACTTCTAGGAATGAAAAAAATTATTCTATTTTAAATATTGGGGCCATCATTGGCTTAGATATTCTTACTTCTAGAGACCCAACTGTAGCTGGTAGAAAGCCTAAGAAGTAGGGACCTGTTAGAGTAGCAAGTTCAGCAAAAATCCAGTCAGTGTTCTTAATTGAAGCAAGTCATTTTTTGTATTGTGCAAGCTGTTTAGCATGACCCTATAGCATCTAGAGGGCAGTATAAGGCCTTAGCTTGCTGATATAGCTGTGGAAGAGTTTCTAGCTTTTAGCAGTAAATCAACAGAAACGAGAACTTGATTGTTAAAAATTTCATGTAGCGGTACCAACTGTTTAGTAAAAAATGCAACGAAAATAAAAATTGTAAGAAAAAAGCTTTTTTCATTTTGAGAGACACCCGGTGTTGTTTATAAAAATGCTAACACATGAACATAATTATACATTAAAAAAATTACAAAAACATGATCTTCCTATAAAAGTGCACAAACATACAAATACGTCCCAAATACAAATTCAATACACATTGTAAGAAAATGTAAATAAAACAATAACAAGCACAACAACAACAAAAAAAACAACAACAGAAAAAACATTACAACAAATATACGTTGTGCTTATGTGTGTTATAACCACACAAACTAGACCTCACAAATGGCTAGAGTAAAATAGTTACAAAATATAGCTAAATGAGAGGGATAGTCTTGTCTAACTATATCCTCAAAACCACACTAGCAACTGAAAAAAAGAGAGGGAAAGTCATGTCTCATAAAAGAACCTGGTGCTTTTTAAGAGCATGCTCAGGAATATGACTTTTACCCTCTCTTTTTTTCAGTTGCCAGTGCATTTGTTGTGAGCATGCTCAGACATTACTTTCCCTTTTTTTTTTTCAGTTAGTTAGTTTTGTTGGAATTTTATGAGCATGCTCAGACATAATTTCCCTTTATTTTTCTAGTTGCTGATGCCTTTTATCAAATCTCAGACCTTAATTTCCCATGGAGGTTAACGCCCAGTTAACCGGGGTTAACTCCGGCACTGGGAGCGGCCGGGCAGCAGGATCAGGGGGTGGACTCTATAAGGCCTAAGGACAGCGGGTAAAGGGGGTATACAGTAGGCGGGGTACACAGTAGGCGGGGTCAAGAGTCCTCGTGCTAGCAGAGTTGCAGGCAAGGCAGCCAGAATAGCCAGCAGGGCGGCGATTGCGTTCTTGTCGTATAAGTTGCGTGTACTTTTTGCTCGATAGCGTGTTAGTGATGTCTAGCGAAGAAGCATCAGGCTCTGGGGCCACCCCAGTGGTGACTGCCGTCAACCTCGACGAGAGGACGATGGCTGCTATCATCTCCGGGGTGGTAAGCAAGCTGCAGGAGACTAGGAGAGATGGCAGCGGGGGAGGTGAGATGGGGTCGTAGTTAGGCTAGTTAGGGGGGGAGCTCTTCGCGCCAGCCCTCCTCCAGCCACTGCGGCTGTGTAACTATAGGGAGCTAGGCGGGGAGCCCCCGTAGGCTATATAGCGGGGTACCAGCCGCTGGGGTACATGCACTGATGGGGCAGGAGCCAGAATAGCAGGGTGGGACAATTAGCCACCGGGCAGGCAGGGCAACAGGGCGTGAGCTGGGCCATGATTGCCAGGGCCATGGCAGATCAGCTGGGCTGTGTGCTGGACACGCTGGACCGTGGGACAGGCCACCACAACCTGACTAAATGGCTTGCAGACAGCCGTGGGCATGGCAACAGCGAGACATAGCAGCGAGGCAGGTGCAGGGGCCTGGGGCTCAGGGTAGCTTGGCACTTAGCAGGGCAAAAGCACAAGCTAGGGCCAGCGGCCTATTGCAATGTGGCACGTAGCAAGGCAGGAGCGTATGCGGGGGCCAGCGGCCCAGTCTGCATGGCATGCAGCAGGGTAGGATCAGATGCCAGGGCCAGCGGCCCAGTTTTGCATGGTATGGCGGGGCGGCAGGACAGGCGGGCCGGCCCAGTGAGGGCCCAAGCAGCCGGTCTTGAGTCAGTGCTGGGCTGGTTGGCTGCAGAAGCCTAGTACATTGCATTATGTTTGTATCCTCTGGCGGGCAGGTGGCTGGGGTCTGCTCCCGAGCAGCGGTGAGCTGGCAAGCAGCGGGATCCGAGCGCTGGACGCAGAGCAGGGGGAGATGGGCTCAACCAGCAGGGAGCCAAGCAGCGAGATCTCCATATGTGCGGGACCAGGGAGTGCCGACGGCGGGGACAAGGCTAGGTCGGCCATGGTCAGCTTGGGAACTGGGTTGCCGCCGCTACCAAAGAAACTGGTGGAGCGGATACAGGCCAATGAGTATGTTGATTTCACAGAGCTGCCGCCAGCTAGAGGCAAGGGCCGGCTGAACGCACAGCACGGGGACAACCAAGTTGTCGTGGTCCAGGCAGCGGACCTCATGCAGTCGAAGCGAGTGATTCCTGACCTAGCGACATGGTCCCAGTGCTATGCCGTGTACATGGCAGTGCTGCTGGCTCATCAACCGGACAGACTGGCAGACCTCATGGGCTATCAAGCATTGATAGCCAGGTGCAGCAAGAAATACAAGTGGCCGGCATGGGTGGTGTACGACCAGAACTTCCGGCAAGATGCGGCCGGCAACCCGGAGTTGCGGTGGGCCAAAGCCGACCCGAGTATCTACACCCAGTGCTTTACGGGCCAGGAGGCTAGCAGAGAGAACTGGTGCAGCAAGTGCCAGGGAATAGACCACCAGTCGGCTGACTGCCCCTTCGGGACCAGGAAACGTTCCTGGTTTTCTGGACCTGGGGCCGCAAGCTTACCCCAAGCGAGGATCGGCGGCGGGTATGGGCAGGAAGTGTGCCAGAAATACAATAAATTCCATGGGGACTGCCGGCATGGCAAGTCGTGCAGATACATGCACGTGTGCAGCGGCTGCAGGGGCCCCCACCCCATATTGAGATGCAAGGCAGGCTCAGATTCGCAGCAGCAGCAGGATGCGTGAAGCTAGAGTGGCTAGGCGCCGAGTCAGACTGTGTCATGATCATGTTTTGTGGTGTCTGTCGCATGGACAGTGCTGTGTTTATTTCGCATGATGCTCTATTGAATTGAAAGAACATGCTATGTGCCAACGGCAGGAACGGGGGGGGGGGACAGGGCGGCTGTGGTAGAGTATGGGTGGGCGGGTAAGTGGCTACCAGTAAGCTGGGAGGGGCTGTGGGCAGGTAAGGTGCATGGCATGTAGGGTCAGGGCGGATGGGGGGGGGGGGGGCTGCAAGCCGGGCAGCTGGTAGAGGCCCGGGGCTGGCAGTTCGAGGCTGAGCTCACGATATGCTGTCGTGTTGGTGTCAGATGCAGAGCCGAGCGAGAGACACAAGGCTGTGCAAGGCAAGCAGCTGCGAGCACTGGCTGAAGATGCTGGGAGGACGGCCCCTCCACTGCCGGAGCACCTGGCTAGGATTTCCACCCCAATGAGCGGGGTTATCTGGGCGCAGGAGCTGGCCGATCACCCAGATGCAGTGCTGGTCAGCGAGATCCTCCAGGGGATACGCGAGGGCTTCAGGATCGGCTATGGCCACAGCAGAGCCCCCTTGAGAGCTAGAGGGCAGAATATGCAGTCTGCCACGGAGCACAGCGAGGTGGTGGACAAGTACCTGGCTGATGAAATCGAGGCTGGAAGGGTAGCGAGGGCAGGCACCCCTCAGCAAGCCGAGGCGATGGGCATTCACTGCAGCCCGTTCGGGGTCATCCCCAAGAAGAACAGGCCAGGGCGGTTCAGGTTGATTCTGAACCTGTCCGCGCCGGAAGGTTCCAGCGTGAACGACGGCATCAGCAAGGAGCTAGCCTCCCTATCATACGTCTCGCTGGACGTGGTGGCAGAGGCAGCAGCAAAGCTGGGGCGCGGGGCATTGCTGGCTAAAATGGACGTGAAGCAAGCCTATCGCCAGGTGTCCGTCCACCCAGACGACAGGCCCCTGCTGGGCATGCTGTGGAAGGGTGAGGTGTTCGTGGACACCACGCTGCCTTTCGGTTTGAGGTCGGCCCCACTGCTGTTCACTGCTCTGGCCGACGCAGCGCTGTGGGTGATGAAGAAACATGGCACTTCGCACGTCTTCCACTACGTGGATGACTTCATCACCATGGGAGCAGACGCAGCCGAGTGCGAGAGGAACAACGCCATCATGCACGAGACCTGCACCAGGCTGGGGCTCCCGCCAGAGCCGGAGAAGGACGAGGGCCCTGCGACGTGCATTACGTTCCTGGGCATCGAGCTAGACACGGCGGAGCTGGAGCTGAGACTGCCGCAGGACAAGCTGGCGCGGCTGACCACAGAACTGGCTGGCTGGAGAGGCAGGAAAGCTGGCAAGAAGCGGGACCTCCTCTCCCTGATCGGTGTGCTGTCGCACGCCTGCAAGGTCGTGAGAGCCGGCAGGACCTTCCTGCGGAGGTTGATAGAGCTCTCGACGACTACCAAGAGGCTAGAGCATTTCGTCAGGCTGAGCAGGGAGGCCCGATCCGACATCGAGTGGTGGTGGCAGTTCAGCACCAGCTGGAACGGCATCAAGCTGCTTAAATCGCCGGCGGAGACACACCCCGCCATAATTGTGGTGTCTGATGCGTCGGGCTCGTGGGGCTGCGGGGCTTACTGTGGCTCGCAGTGGTTCCAGCTTCCATGGGCTGGCGAGGCTGAGCAGTGGCACATCACGGCGAAGGAGCTGGTCCCAATCGTGGTGGCGACCGTGCTGTGGGGCAGGAGCTGGAGAGGGCAGACAGTGCTAGCTCGATGCGACAACGCAGCAGTCGTGTCGATCATTGGCAAGGGCACCTCGCGGGACAAGGAGGCCATGCACTTAGCAAGGTGCTTGGCCTTCTTCCAGGCAGAGTTCGACGTGCAGCTGGTGGCATCTCACATAAAGGGGGCGGAAAACGTGCTGGCTGACGCCCTGTCTCGAAATAACTCGGTGCTGTTTCGTGCTCAGTGTCCACAGGCAGAAGCAGAACCAACACCCATCCCAGAGGCTCTGCTGGACCTCCTGCTGGTCAAGAGGCCGGACTGGACCTGTCCCGGCTGGACCGATCTGTGGAGCGCTACCGTGCGAGCAGTATAGCGGACTCCACGGGTCGGGTCTACGGCTCGGCCCAAGCAAGGTACGAGCGCTTTTGCAGGGCGGCCCAAGCCCGACCATGGCCGACGTCAGAGCGTCTACTGTGCCGCTTCGTTGCCCGGCTGGCGGACGAGAGCGTGTGTGCGGCCACGATCAAGTGCTACTTGGCAGCTATCAGACACGGACACATAGCAAAAGGCTGGGGGGACCCGGAGATTTGTCAGATGCCACGGCTGGAGCAAGTGACGAAAGGGATCAAACTGGTCCAAGCGAGATCGTCGTCCTCAAGTCGGTCCCCCAAGCTGCCGGCGACTCCGGCCCTCCTGCGGAAGATGAGCCGGGTCTGGAGGGCAGACAGCAACAGGTTCAACGGCACAATGCTGTGGGCAGCCTGCACGCTGTGCTTTTTTGGTTTCTTCAGGTCGGGCGAGATAACAATCCCCGCTGAAGGAGCATTCGATCCGGACGCACACCTGTCTTTCGACGACGTGATGGTGGACAGCGTGCAGGCCCCTCAGCTGGTGAGGGTGAGACTGAAGTCGTCCAAGACCGACCCCTTCCGGAAGGGAGTGGACGTGTTTGTGGGCAGGACGGGCGATGACTTGTGTCCAGTGGCAGCCGTGCTGGCGTACACGGTCCAGCGAGGCAAGGGGCCTGGCCCGTTCTTCCGATTCCAGGACGGCGGCCCCTTGACCAGGCAGAAGCTAGTCACGGAGGTCAAGCGAGCTCTGGAGAAATCAGGTGTGGACAGCAGGGCATACGCGGGCCACAGCTTCAGGAGCGGGGCAGCCACGACGGCGGCAGAGCAGGGCGTGGAGGACTCGGTAATCAAGATGCTGGGCAGATGGAGGAGCTCGGCATACCAGCTGTACGTGAGGACGCCCAGGAGGCAGCTGGCAGCCTTTTCCAAGAGACTGGTTGGCGGGTGTGGGAGAGGCGCCCCCCAAGCTTGATGAGGTCACCTCGCAACAGACTATCACTGTGTTGGTGTTGGCCATGTTGTTGCATTGGCTGTCGTTGCTGGTGTTTTCATGTTCTGATCTATGCTAGACTGGCTGACTTAGGTAAGGGGTGGCGGTAGCGGGAGGGCAGTAGGGGCCTGGGTAGTTAGCAGTAAGTAGTCTAGGGTTAGGATGGTACCCGGTGTCTCGATAGGTCAGTTTGGAGGGTGGAGGCTTTTATTCTGGCACCAGCAGCAGGTGCACAAAATAAGAAGTAATTGGCCAAGCTGATGGCCAATGTAACCCCAAACCTTGCCGCGCAAGGCGCGGGCTGAACTCGACCCGGGTACCGTCCGGCAAACACTCAACTGATGCATACGCTAGAACTAGAGGCAGGAATGCAAGAGATAGCAGAAGCTAGAATTACATCAGTGCAACGAGTTAAATGGAGGTTAACGCCCAGTTAACCGGGGTTAACTCCGGCACTGGGAGCGGCCGGGCAGCAGGATCAGGGGGTGGACTCTATAAGGCCTAAGGACAGCGGGTAAAGGGAGTATACAGTAGGCGGGGTACACAGTAGGCGGGGTCAAGAGTCCTCGTGCTAGCAGAGTTGCAGGCAAGGCAGCCAGAATAGCCAGCAGGGCGGCGATTGCGTTCTCCCACCCACCACGACCCCTTCGGGCCGGGAGTTCACACAGGGGGGTAGGTAGGGCATTATCCACCAGGGCGGGTTAGTGCTCCGCTCTGGTGTGACAGGTACCTGGTCGAGTTGGGCTGGAGGCTTTTATTCTGGCACCAGCAGCAGGTGCACAAAATAAGAAGTAATTGGCCAAGCTGATGGCCAATGTAACCCCAAACCTTGCCGCGCAAGGCGCGGGCTGAACTCGACCCGGGTACCGTCCGGCAAACACTCAACTGATGCATACGCTAGAACTAGAGGCAGGAATGCAAGAAATAGCAGAAGCTAGAATTACATCAGTGCAACGAGTTAATTTTTCTTTTAATCCAGTTGTTGAAAAAATTATGCTTGAAATTATTCTAAGCACTTGGCATGTGTGTAGGTAGCAGTGTTTTCCCTTCTTTCAAACCTTTTGCAAAAGTTATCTATACAAACTGTGGGCAAGTGAACTGGATCTAGTAAGAAACAACAGATCTATAGTAGCTAACTGGGCAAAAAACAACAACACCTGATCTACTAATCAGCTAGCAGAGTGGCTACGTGCTATGTGCTCACCTCAATACGAACCTGTGGCAGGCTTTCCGCCATTACAGACTAGAGTTCACCTCTTTTCGAAATCTGGCGTTCGCACATTCTCTACTATTTGAATCTCTCTGACCCACCACACCCAAAATACAGACTATAAGTAGATTCATAAGATATTGCGTTACCAGAAGAATCTCGCGAATAGAATGAATATAACTACCTTCTTGTGCCTGACCTCCACACCTTTGACCTCGATCGCTATCGCTGGAAGCGCACTTGCTACCAGCTTTCACTGCTGAAGTGATGGCGTGGTAAGTGTTCTCAGGTGGTGTGTGTTGGTAGTATAGAGAAGTGTTGGTTCGGACACTGGGCTAGCTCGTTGCAGTAACCTGACAACAGTGTGTATGTCTGTGTGTATGTGTGTTAAATGAACAAAAACTGCACGCACATTTAAATTGCAAGTGGCTGAAAAAGGGAGGAGCTACAGCTACTGTAGTTTCAATAATCCCCCCCAAAAGAATCCTGCATGAAACCCATCTTCTGCGACTACTGAAAGGACCTTTTTTTTTTGAAGGAGAATATTTTGTAATAGCTAGATAGTATTTAATAGTGCTGAGGGTTCGCATTTTTGGTGCTTCATTATTAATAGCAATCTCACCACCACCTCACCACACTTCATCCAATTAGAAAATATCTGCAGCAAAATTCCTGGCCAATGCTACATTAGCAATGGAAAGAAAAGAGTGAAAAGTGGCAGAATTAGAGTGGAATAAGTTCTTTGACAGAATTTACTGTGACTTACACTATTACTGTCTTTTGCTACATACTAAGATATGATATGGACAGAAATTTTTGGTATTTAGGATTAATAGCACGAGAGGTGCAAGAAATTTGACACGTCAAGGTTCTAAATGGTACTACACAGATTGTGATAGTGGCCCACTGTGCTATAGATCTCTCTAGTTTGCTTGCTAGCTACAGACTGGTGGGCAGTAGAATACAATGAGGAAAGAACAGTGTCTCTTCATTCTGTAAGACTGGTTTAATTAAGAAAGTATAACATGTCATAGCATGTTTATAAATTGGAATTTTAATTGGTTCCATTATTACCTCCTGCACACACAACTCATGCAGATTGCCTCATGTATAATGGCGATCCTCATTATTTAGTTTTGATACAGTTTATCTTTTTCATTCATACTTACCCAGGGGCTTTCCCACAGCATGATGGGAGACATAACAAAAAAAAAATGAGAACAAAAAAAATCAACAACATATTTGCAGCTTGTTATAAAAGATGATTCAGCCTTATTTAGATTTTCTATAAAGTGGATTTAAGCTGTGTCTTCCAAACTAACATCTAAACTACTCCTCAACATCAAAAATTGATTCCAAGGCAGAGAAATACAAAGTGGGGAAATGCTGTATGGAGTTGGCATGGTGATTATGATGTAATGATAATATAATTACTCAGAACAACAAAGGAAAGATAGAAGGTGCCAAACATGCCCAACCAAGTGAGTCCACTATCCCAGCTCTCACAGCTAATTTATGAGAAGACTGAGAGGCATCACATTTCAGAATTAGAACTGGAGCATGTGATCCATTAGATCCTCATTCATGCTTGGTTTAGCAAGTCTATTGAATGAAAGGATCTTAAAATATAATCCATTTATGTGCAAATGCAGGAATTCAGAAGTATGACTGCACTATCCAATCAGATTGCTCCATTGCACTCACATGACCACCAGAAGGGCCTATATTATTAGCTAAGCTCAGTTTCTTCAAAGTTCAGTTGAGCTGGACTCATTGCATTGTGTGTTAATTATGTTTGTATGTGTGTGCAGGTGTTTCTGCACATGCTTATGCTCTGGTGTGACCACATGTTTTTCAGTTGTTATTCAGTCTTACTGTTATGTGCTTGTCTCTTTAAATTATACTAACCTAAGCCTATCTCTGCCAACTTGTTGACCACATCATTCTGAAATATTCTGGACTTGAAGCTAGAGTCCTTCAGTGCATGTAGTGCACTGCACCACCTTAGTGGCGGTTGTTCGGTCCAGCAGATCCCGAACAATTGAATCGCTTGTTGTTTTTTTGTTGTTGTCAATATCAAAGAGCAAATCTTTCTTATATATCCACAATTTTACTCCTGCGGCCCATGAATCCCTAGTGTTTTTCACCTTATTTGCGGCAAGTTCCACTGCCCAATTCCTCTATTATAGTACATACTACTCGTAAGTCTCGGGACAGTGAAAAAGAGTTGATTGAGTGGCTGCGGTAATCCTATAAATTACTGACAACCACCACCGGAACCACAACTTCCCCCTGAGATCTGGAGGGTATTGAACTGGTACTATGTACTAATGCCACCAGACCATTTCCCAGCATAGCTGTTAGGTAAAGGGTCTGACTGCACGAGACTACATTTTAGTCAAATTAGACTAAAGTTTTAAATAACTATTTTAAATAGTAGTCATCCCACAATGAGATATAATGCATGGGAGGGTTTATTTCATTCTAGTATTTACTTGTAGAGAAAGATTACCAAATCTGAAACTGATGATTGATGCCGAGAAAATGTTGATATGTTACCAGAGAAGAATGCAGCTACTGCTATTTTAATCATAACCTCATAGAAGAAATGACTTCAGAAATTAATCTAGGTGAGTTCTGTTAGACCAATGATGAGGGATGCATGAGTTACAAAAAGATAAAATAGAAAGATTGGTTAATTAATTCCGTTATTTAGATACTGTTTTTATTAGCCCTGAGCTTGCATGTGTGAGAGGGTTATAGTACTCATTTTGCCAGTCAGTCATCAATAACCTGACGTGTATGATGGCTTCAGAAAAAAATATACAAACTAGGAAAATTACCAGGCCCACATTCACCGGGATAAACCAGGAAAATTTCATGATGTGGCAGATAGCAAAGAAAATCAAGAGCATCTCTGCTAAACCAGGATGGTAGGCAATTATGATCTGTGCGTAGTGATGCTCAGCTTTGATGTCAATATGGGAGCATAGCCAATAGGACGCTCAGAGGGAGAGAGTTTATGTCTGTATGCTTGTGTGTGTGTGTGTGTGTGTTTGTGTATTTGATGTAAGTGCCTAGTATGTTCAAGTGTACATGTTTGTATAAACACTGTTTGTTTACATGTCTCTGTATATGTGTGTGTATTTGTTTGTGCATTAGTTTATACGTGTGTACGTGTTTTAATTAATGTGTGCCTTTGCCTCATGTTACACTATGTTTTAATGTGGACATGCATGTGTATGTGTGTATGTATGTGTGTGCATGTGCTTATTGTATATATGTTTGTGCAAGTGTGTCAGTATTTATGTTTGTTTCGTGTTATGGGAGTATGTTGTGTTAATATGTGTGTGTGTATGTTTGTGTGTGTGTATGCATATGTTTGAATGTGTGTAAATGTGATAAGTGAAGAGAGGAATGAGGAGGAAGGAAGTGGAGGGGAAGTAGAGGTACCAAGTGGAAGTGGAGGGGAAGTAGAGGTACCAAGTGGAAGTGGAGGGGAAGTAGAGGTACCAAGTGGAAGTGGAGGGGAAGTAGAGGTACCAAGTGGAAGTGGAAGGGAAGTAGAGGTACCAAGTGGAAGTGAAATGAGGTGTGAAGTAGCCTTGAAGGTACCACACACTATCACACTGTCCCCCTAGAGATGAGTTCAGTCGCTACTAGTTTTAAACACTATAAGGTAAAGTAGGAGCACTGGTTGAATACAAGACTTGATTTTCTTTCTTTCCTATTATAAATATGTTGTGCTGGGAAATAAAATAAATAATGACATCATCTTCTATATTGAGAAGAGTAGAGTGTCCATTTAACAAGTGGATAAAGACTCTTAAGTGATTGATTGTACAGGACATACTGTAATGAATTGGATTCATATAAGGATAATTACAGTTCTTAAATTCTAACAAGATAAAAACAACCTATTAAGACATGTATTAGCACTGTTACATTGCAACTGCAGTTTAAAATCATTAAAGACTGGTCCATGAGTAGATGAATCCTTTAATTATGTAGTCTCTTTATAAATAGAAATGGAAATGTTCCTGCCAAATTACACGGTGTAAGCCCAGCCCTCACTTACAATAATTGTCCCTTATTGAACTGCTAAAATACTTAAAACAGATTTATTTATTAATGCTAATGTTTCTTCCTATCTATCATAAACAGTTTCTATATAATGAGCAGGTACTACCTTCATGGTTTTATAGTCCTGAGGGCTAGTGTCCTGAGCACAGGAGTGAGGGATATAGTTTGGGACAGACAGAATTGTAAATGTGAGATCAAGTTGATCTAGTGGTGATTGAAACAAGTCCTGACTACTTGAGAGAAAAGGAATCGCTTCAACATGTCCCCTAATTCTCTCTCACACACCCCCTCATGGAGTCCCTGAGAGTGTGAGGTTTTTATTACAGGGGAGAGGGAGAGTGACTCTTGTTGCTTAGCAACTAGAGTTCAGTGTGGATGACTCAGCTGTGCTGAATGTAGATATTTCTAGTCTCTCTTGTTTTGCAAAACAATTTAAAATTCTTGTTTATTTATTTGAAATCTTCTATTAAAGGTCAGTATCAGCAAGAAATACAGCTTCATATCGAAGAAATTTATGAAATTTTATCAGTCGATATTGACCTGGTGTTACCAACACAATTTATACATACCTGTCTATCGTGATGAAGCAGCTATAGACATGGTTTGGGTGAATGAGGACATACTTGACAAAGAAAGAAAGAGCAGAAATTCTACCCTCAATAAAGTGTGGAAAATAATTTCCACATTGAGGAGAGCAGTAAAGCAAGATCCAAGAATAGATTCACTGAGAGAACAGTGGAAGATGATGATGATGAGATCCCATTATTGGAATCTCATCCTTTGTAGAAAGAGAAGTTGTAATGCAGAATCGACTCTTTATCAGTAAAACTGAGTCTGTGTAGATTGTGTTGAGTTTAGTAACACAAGGTCAACACTTTCTGTTATATTTTCATTCAATAAAAATATGGAGACATATACCTCTTTCTGATATTCATCTGATGCTCACTTTTAATAGAAGTTTTGAAATGATTGAACAAGGTTTAGAATGAAAACACAAGATAGCTACCAGAGAAAATGGTCAGCACGATGTGGTCATCCATCGCTCTTCATCTGTGCCCAATACAAAGGAGTAATCAACCTTCATGCAAGTGGGGCTACAGAGATATACTTGGCTGGAGTTCTGGAAAAAATTATCCAACAGCAAACAGACCATTGCTCGGTTGAGGCACTGAGCAGATACGAGAATACGAGTCAGCAACTACTCCAAGTAGTAGCCAATATTCTTATTGATTTTGCTCTACTGGTTCTCCTCAATATGGAAATTCTCTTCCACACTTTCTTGATGGTAGAATTTCTCCTCTTTCTTTCTTTGTCAAGTATGTCCTCACTCACCCAAACCAAGTCTATAGCTGCTTCATCACGATGGACAGGTAAAGTGATTACATTACAAGTATTGAAAGGCATTGTTGCAGCACTTGTATATAGAAAGAGTCTTGTTAAAACTGAGTTTGTGTGTTTTGTAACACAAAGTCAAGATCCACTGTTAAAATTTTATGAATTTTGTTGAATACAATATGAATTTCTTTCTGATATACTTATAATAGAAGTTTTGAAATGAATTGAATAATAACTTTAAAATTGTTTTGCAAAACACAAGAAAAAAACTTATACCTGCAGTCAGCACAACCAAGTGGTCACCCACACTGAACTCTAGTCGCCAAGCAACAAGAGTCACTCTTTCTCTTTCTCCTGTAATAAGAGAGTTCAGACTCTAATGGACTCTGTGAGTGGCACACCACATGATTGACTCTGAATATACTTAATGAGACAAGGGAAATGCGCACACATCTTAGGTGGGCTGAAAGAACACATGGCTTTTGATTTATACTATATAACAGTCCTGTTAGTAAAATCATCTTTATTCTTTTTCTTTTTTTTTTGCTGACTATTAAGATATTATTTTCCACACACACAACATGACCACTTTTTCTTCAGCTACATCAAGTTATTTGCTATTATCAATTGCCATAGTTACTGTCTTACTTATATTTTGATGTATTGGCGTAAAATTATATAAATTAATAGTATATTGATCGCTGAAAGTGCAGACTGACCAGAAATTATAATATTAAGAAAAATGTTGTTCTTATATTATGATATATTTGTTCAGTTTTAATCTAACAGAAGCTGATAAAGAATAGCTACTCCTGGTGGAAACATTGATGGATGCCAAACTGAAATCATTGTCGTGCTGCCTTGGAGGAGGAGGCGTGGTCTGTGACCGTCCAGCTTGTCTCACCTGCCATGCTTCAGACAGCACCAACAAGACAAACCCCACCACAATGCCGGCCACTCCGAGAAATGCCTGCCAAGATAAGATGTAACCCTTCAGCATCCAGTCCAGGAAGACTGTGGCTGGAAGGACTAGCATGGAGCTCACTCTGGAATTAGGGAAAGAAGAAAATAATTACAAAATGTCACTCAAGAAAATATTAGTTTCAGATTCTTGAGACATGTAATAGTAGTAGTAGTAGTAATAGTAGTAGTAGTAGTAGTAGTAGTAGTAGTAGTAGTAGTAGTAGTAGACTATTTATTAAAACCTTAGCAAGAACTAATCTTGTGATTCTATGCTACATGCAAGTATTATAATGGATTAAAAAAAAAAATACATGTAATGTGTTTTCATGTGATATGGGCAATTCTTAGTTATGGGCACCCCCCAAAACCAAGGTGCCCAGATAAGAGAAGTTTTACTGTAGCAGTAATAGTAATTTTTGCAGTATAAATAGTAGTAGCTGTAATGATGATGATGATGATGATGATGATGATGATGATAATAACAAAAAATAATAATAATGACTAACAATGATGATGATGATAATAATAATAATAATAAAGCACCAAAAAGGTGCGAACCTTCAGCGCTATTAAACACTACCTAGCTATTACAATATAATCTCCTTCCGAAATCTGTTAGCTATTTTAATGAGGCATCAATATAGCTTGAGCAATGAAAATGATACATGGAAACACTGTCTTCATAAGACAAGCTAAGCAGGCCAGAAACACTCACTGGTATAATTTTCAACGTGAAACTTCATTTCTTTCAACTCTGTTAACTTCCCTGAGCATAAACCAAACTACACTGCTTGCTGCAAGAAACTATTTGCTCACGTGATTATGACGTGACGCTAGCTGGTACCTACGCAGAGCTTAAAGTCGACGATTAGCCCGAAATTAAAAAAAAGTAGCACAATAAAAGATTTTAAGTCTTCATCCTGAGTAAGTTCAACAGGCCAAGTTGCATGGCTTGAAAAGCACATAAAAGGTACTTGGTTGAATTCTACATAATTTCATGTGTTGTTCAATGCTTAAAACACCGCTGTCCTGAAGATGCACTGCTGGGAGACTAACAAACAGACAGAGAGAGCTCTCTTGTGTATGGATATAGAGGCAATTTCTCTCTCTCTCTCTCTCTCTCTGTATTGACTTACACAGCAAACAGTGGAGAAGACAAGGCGATAGCCACAAGAAGAGACCCATTGAAGACAATGTCTGAGAAACTCATGATGAGCAACAGGTAAAACTGCTTGAGCGTTGGCAGCTGAAACGTCTCTAGTCCCATGAAATGGACGATGACAACCAACGGCCAGTACGCCACCAGCGTGTTCACGCCCACATAACCGATCACTCTCAGGCTGTTGCACACTGGGGCAGAGTCATCTTCTCTGCTGGCCCACTTCTTAAAGATCACTTCAAACACGGAGTACAGCACAGTGCTGGCCAGTACGAGCTGCAAACACAGAATTAGTAGTTCATCCAGGTGTGTTATATGGAAACGATTATCAGCTACAAAAAAGTATATCTGGGACGCCTAAATGCTTAATACCAGATGAGAATTGAGGCTATTCTTTGCATCATGAATTGTTACAAGCAAAGAGCTACATTAGCAAACGTTGAAACAATACCACTCACTATTATTACTACTAACTGGCTCTTTTGTAGTTTGTCTGACAATAGGTAAAGTGTAGGTTACATAAAAAACATAGAGCAAAAACATAAAACAACAACACCACAAATAAATGAACAAAAAAAAACAAACAAAAAAACAAACAAACAAAAAAAAACAAAAAACAAAAAAAACTACAACATAGTGTGCTCTAATATGTGTGTCATTGTCTTCCTAAGCCTAATACATTCAAGTCTTACTACATAGCCCAGGGGGGTATTCGTTTCTTCACTGCTGGAATCTTCTTTCAAGGAGAAACTGTCCAAGGTTTGGTACTCATCCAGCACCAGTTCTGTGGAATTGGGCAGAGAAGTGGGTGGAGCATTGCTGGACTTGCTACTGAAGAAAGAAATGAGGAGTACCCCTGCCATGGAGAAAAGTACACTGAATATCTTCACCACAGTCACTCTCTCTCGCAAGATGGGGATGGAAATGAGGAAGATTATGGCCAGCTGTGACTGGTAAATGGCAGTATTGGCGGACACGCTACATACAAGTGATCACATCTGACTCTCTCAACAGCTACCTCTCCATACCTGGTGAGTGGGAGGGACTTGAACCAGAAGATGTCGCTTGCATACAGAGTGAACGCCAACACCGCGCTGACAATGGATAGACTCCTACATGTACAACACATGATACTGCAGTTAGTGTGATGGAATGAGCTAATTAACCCAGGGACAAGCTAATTAACCCAGGGATAAGCTAATTAACCCAGGGACAAGCTAATTAACCAAGGGAAAAGCAAAATAACCCAGGATACGCTAATTAACTTAGGAAAGAGCTAATTAACCCAGGGATGACCTAATTAATCCAGGGATACAGGTATTCCCACCTCATACTGCAGAGATAGTGTTCCTAAGAAATAAAACAAGAAGGAAGTTTAACCACCATCTTGTACCACTGCTATATTTCATACTTTTGACGCACTAGTTCCGTAAATTTAGTTAAATTTTCTAAAAAAATTGATCTGTGAATGTTTCTTTCAACATCTGTATACATCATCTTCACATCTTTCACTGCTGCTACAAACACTGATGCATAACATCATCCTAACAGACACTGAACCAGAAACTAATGCAGACTCCCTCGCCAATATCACCACCAGGGAGTAAGTAATCATTACTATGATGTAAGTTCCCTAAATTGACTATGTACTTTAGCTCCTAATACTACACCAGTGCACTAGATAACTTCATTTACTTGAAGTTGGTGAGAGTTCCTTCCCCAGCACTGTTGCAAGAGTGAGTTCCAGGAAATATCCTGCATGAACATAAGCACAGACATTATCTGAGCTCACTCACTCAGCAGCTCTGGCAGTTCCACTCACAGCCAGAACTTCCACACCACATAGAGCACAGAATAAGAAGAGTGGAGGAAGTACGTCTGGAATACTGTCCTAGTGTAAGATTTATCAAGACCCTGCAGCCCCTCTGCCATGGCTACCCCTAAATAAAGGGAGGATATAATTAGAAATGTTTAGGAATAAGTCATGTACATACTGTGAATGTATATTGATAACTCTGTAGACTTAATAAGCATGAATAAAAATTTTTTGCCAAATGAGTCAACTCTGTGATTACAAGGTATACATGTGGGAGCGTGTGTGTAAGGAATCGAGCCTAGTATTTATCACCTGATGTATCCTTGAATTTCATCAAAGCCCCTCCTCCCTCATCCCACTAAAAGCAAGACACTCTAACGAATCTAATAGGCAGGGTTTGATACAGAGGGAGGGGGGGGGGGGGGGTGGGAGAAACCCTGAATTCCCCCTCCCCACCCCCCAGGAATTTTCACCTATACTTAATTAAACATACCAAATACTTTTCCTTCCCCTTTTCTTGTAGGTAGCCGAGATTGTACAATTTCTTCAGGCTATCCTTGATGCTTTGGGAATTGCCTCTCCATGGGTCATTTTATATCTACGTCCCTCTGCTGCACTTCTTCCCCTCTATTGGCACTTCTTCCCTCTGCTGCACTTCTTCCCTCTGCCTCACTCCTTCCCTCTGCGGCACTTCTTCCCTCTGGGGGCTGCACTCCTCCCTCTGCTGCACTTCTTCCCTCTTCTGCCCTTCTTCCCTCTGCGGCACTCCTTCCCTTGACACATCCTTTCCCTCTGCTGCACTCCTTCCCTCTGCTGCCCTTCTTCCCTCTGCTGCCCTTCTTCCCTCTGCTGCACTTCTTCCCTCTGCTGCACACCTTCCCTCTGCTGCACTTCTTTCCTCTGCTGCACTTCTTTTCTCACCTCTTCTCTCTTCCTCCCTCACCTGCTCACTCTCTCTCTGCTGCACTGCTCGAATCTGTTCCTTGTGTTCCACCAATTCATAGCTATCACATTTGCTTTTTTTTGGTTCGGATTCACTTCCTTTGGAGCCACAAGGTCTCCTTTTCCTAAAATACTTTCTGATATCCATTAGCTACTACTCAGCAACTTCTACAGTCTGCCAAAGCAACAAATATACCCTTACCAACCAGGCAGCTGCTTCACAATGACCAGTGCTAAAAGCAACTTTCAAACTGAAACTGGTGATCCATAAAATGATACACCTACTCCATTCAAACTAGAAGGATAACCTATTAGGAGTCTGGCTTAATTAATGTCAGAGCTATTCATGAACAAAGCTGTTTATTAGAAGTAATCAATTGATCAATACATAAATATAATAAAATAAGTTTAATTTCCTTACCTTACTAGTATTGCAAGGACAAAAAAAAATACAACTATAAGGTCGCTATTTGACGTTCCCCCCTAGCAAAAAATCCTGTATCAAACCCTGATAGGTATTGTTTATTGTAACCATTGCATTCAACTAAACACTAACCACAACAAGGCAAAGCTCTCCTTGATGTTGGTTTTACCTACTGACACAACAGGTAGCTACTGTACGGACTTACAGCTGGTCACATTTAGGAACATGGCAAACAGAGCACCAACAGTGCGAAGAACTCTAGCCACCACTTTTCTCTTCCTGGTAGACTCAGGAGTCTTCTTGATAAGTGGCTCTTTTT
>WLWD01002757.1_pt1 | contig 19240 bp, 15 predicted proteins | sample 6712731 | NCBI WGS metagenome assembly WLWD01 (sample SAMN12718690, study PRJNA576275) | sponge metagenome | isolation source: marine sponge | host: Mycale hentscheli | place: New Zealand: South Island, Marlborough, Capsize Point | collected 2014-11-01
AAAGCTGGCGAATCGGCAACGATTATGTCAGACCCATGCTTCACCGACATTAAAATCAACAAATTGCGCCAAAATGGCACGGCAAAAATTGAGCAATTTACCTTTCCGAATACGGTCTAACTAATCAACGGTGTTTGTTTTTTCATGACAAATATGCGGTCATAAGGGGCCTCAGAGCCTCTACCGCCTGCCTCCAGGGAGTCTTGACAAGCAAAGAGTCCCTGAGCCATCGGATAAACTGAAACGACCTCTGAACGGCTTTATAGGGTCGTGTAACAAGCGGGTTTTCTTTTCTTCCGGCCCCCTTGATCTTTGCCAGATCCTTTTGAATTCTCAGGGTTCTCTTCTTTTCAATCTTGGTATCGGATATGCCTTCTTCGGATTCAAGTTTACGTTCCAGGATTAAGGTGAGGTTGTGCGCCAGAACCATGAACTGCGGCTGGACACATTTAGCGTTCAATGATTTTGCCCAGGCCCTGTTTTCCATCAGTTTATTTTTGAATTGGTCGAACACTTTTTCAATGTCCCATCTCTTCTTGTATATGAAAGTGATCAACCCCGGCGGCAATGTCATTTCGTTTGTCAGGAAGACAAATCTCTTTCCAGTTGCCAGTTCAATGTAAACAATTTTACGCAACCTGCGACCGCTATTTGTTACTCCCGTCCGGTCCGAGATTATGCCTGCATTGCGGGGATCCTCCCGGTCAAACTCACGGTCGTCACAGATTAGTAAATTGGTATTCTCCTTCATTCGAGTGATGATGTAAATCCCCTTCGGCTGCTTCCAGTTATTCCACTGGACGAAGTCGTAGATCGCCGGATCATAGGCTATAATTACCTTTCGCCCTGTCGGTTCTTCCATACGCAGGGCATTTGCCTCCAAGCGTTTCAACGCGGTTATATCATGCTCTTTTTTCACCTTCGGACGAGCTGCATCCAAATGAATCATCGTTTGATTCCGAAGATTCATGGCAAAAAAATGTCCGACGGGGTAACGCTTCTGATCAATTAGCTGGTCATGAGCTGAGCTTCCATGGCAATGACCGTCTGCGGCGTAGATCGCGACTCCATCAAGTTCGGCATGCTCTACAAAGGGATCGTCTTTTGCCGCGGCGATCTCATCGGCTTCTGCTCGAACTGCACAGGCAATCTTTTGGGTAAGTCGTAGCCGCCTCTGGCTTTTCAAGCTGATAAAGAACCGGCTAACGGTGATCGCCAGCTTCAAAATCGTCATTGCTTTTTGAATCCAGTCTCGTCCGCTACGTACATCGTTCAGGCACCGCCCAACCCCTGCCTTCAAAAAATGCTCGTCGGGGAATTCGGGGCAATCCCTCTTTGCCTCGGCCTTTACCAGTGCTCGCAGCATCGGGCTGTAGAATTCATTCTCGACAGTAGTTGCTTGTGTTTTACTATTCATTATTTTTCCTCCTTTAAATTTGTTGTTATTAATGAAACACCTTATTGCAAAGGCAGCACATAATACTTCAATTTAAAGCCATAACATACTAATAATAAGCAGTTTATATTTCAATAGAAGTACGTATTCAGTGATCCACGTTGCCATTTATACTACCTTCATTCTTTCTTAAATCAAGAGTACATATCGGCTAAAGTATTCTTTAGAATTCTCTCCTGGCTTTCCACCTTAGCCATCCCTGAAAAAATAATAAAAAAGACGAATTTTTCATTGATTTAATTTTCGGTGGTGTTATTGTGTGTATTAATACGTGCAATTTAATTAAAAATTAAGGAATTATATCAGATATGCAAAAAAGAGAGAGATTAAAAAAGGAACTGATGAGCAACCTTGATATTATTATTGGTCCAGTTGTCATGTATCGCTCAAAATGTGGAAAGAACTGCACCTGTAACAATGGGGAGAAACATATCTGCTATTATCTCAGTTCGAAAAAAGAAGGTAGAACTAAAAATCTTTATCTTCCCCCCGGATCAATCGGCGAGGCAAAAGAAATGAATGAGAGATATAGGAAAGTTAAAGCCCTGCTGCAGGAAATCAGCCAGTGTAATTATGAGAGTCTGAAAAAAAGAAATCTTACCAAAGGGGAATAACAGTTGCCGAAAGCGCAAAGGTCAATCAGACATAATCATTCTTACGGAAAATGTCCGGAAACATGCAAACTTTCGCGACTGAGAGTAGAAAATGAGCAGCTGAAGAAGGAAAACGAACAATTCCGTCAGATTTTTGATGCTGCCGTGGATGAATTCAATAAACTCAAGCGACGGATTGAACAGCAGAAAGGGGAATTGAATTGTGAAAAAGAGGCGAATAAAGATCTGGAGAAAAGAATTCGGCAACTGGAACGAGAATTGAGTAATGAACGTGGTAAAGCGAATAAATTCGCATCTATGCTTTTTGGTTTGAAGAGTGAGAAACTGAAATTGTCAGATATCAAAGTTGAGGATAGGAATTCTATTGTAGTTGAAGAAATCAGCGAATCAGAAATCACTAATGCCGGGGAAGACGAATCGGCTGGGGAGAAAGAAAAAAAGACTGAAGCGGAGAAGGACAATGACACGAAAAGAGAAAATCCGGAGGTCAGGATGGCCCCAAAGGAAATGGAAGGAAAATTCCTAAAGGGCTGCAGATTGTGGATAGAATTATTAGGCTGCCTGAGGGAGAAGTCATTCATGGAATTCCGGCGGAGAATTGGACGGAACAGAACGGCATGGATGAAGTATCATACACGATCAGAAAAAAAGTCGAATGGTACGTGGAACGTACTATCAGGCGTAAATATACTCCTCCTGCGAATTACGCCCCTGGCGTTCCCAAAATAATAACAGCTCCCATGCCGGCTAAACTCATTCAGCAGGGAAAATATGGGTTGGAAGTATGGATTGATATTCTTATCGATAAATATCAACAGCATATACCGATTCAGCGTCAAATTTTCGACATGCAGCAACACGAAGTCAATATGATTCCAGGAACTGTTTTCGGTGGTTTGAAAACAATATTTGGAACCTATTTGGAGCCTCTTTATAAAGAACTTATTATTGAATTGGAAAATGGAATAAGATGGCACGCTGATGAAACTCGCTGGTACATGCTTTGTGACGCCATGAAAAAATTATGGTATATGTGGGGATTCAAATCTGAAGATGTTGCTATTTTCGTTCTTGACGGCACAAGAAGCGCTTCTGTTCCTGCGAAAACTCTTCTGGGGATTACCGATATAGTACAACTAAAAGAACCAGTTGAAATTCCTGAGGGGAAATTGAAAATATTGAATGTAGACAGGTATTCTGCCTACAAAATGTTGGCCGGTTTGGGTTTGGTTCTTCTGGCCTATTGCTGGGCTCATGTGAGAAGAGATTTCACTGACATTAAAAAAAAATATCCCGAAGAGCACGGACTGCTCAGATGGGCAGAGGAATGGTTGTTGAAAATCGCCGAACTGTACAAAATTAATAATCAGAGAGTAACACATCCTCCCGGAAGTGATATTTTTGTTTTTAGAAGCACTATTCGAGATTACGTCAGCCATTCATTACTGGGAAAATAAATCAACGTTGAAGATTAATGCTGATGGAAGATGAAGTTCATGAAGCCAGACTTCAAAGCAATGATTCAAGAAAAATCACTGGGATGGACTGATTATATTTGTTTGTAATCCCGAAATCCCGATGGAATATAATAAAATTGAAAACGGAATAAGACATGGTGCTCTGGGAAGAAACACTTATAATGGACCCTTCACTTTGGGGCGGGGAATTGTCCTCCTGTTGTATTCGATCATTCAAACATGTAAACAAATAATTCATCCCGAACTTACTTGCAGTATTACCTTGAGAGTGTATAGAAAAAACGGCGATATTAGTCAGGAGGAAATACATTCAATGTTACTAGGGAAATTAAAAAATATCATCGTGAAAACGATTTGACCTTGAAAAATTCTGATTTTGTGTTTTCTTTATATTTCCTGCAAAAAAACGATTCCCAGTCAGAAGAAATTAAGGTTTGCGGGCAAAACGGGGACCAACTGAGTATGGTAACGTTTTTTCCTTCGTTTATATTCATATTCCTTGTTCGAAACCTTCGATATTCATGAATATTCTGGGTGAAAGCGTAAACTAAACTACTTTCTGACGCTGATGTGAAGCATCCCGTTGTTTCAATGTTAAATCATTCCTGTTTGGTTTGTGGGCTTGTCCACGTTTCGGTTATCTTTAATTCTTAAAGTCATTGTAGGCATACTCTGGGGTTAAGCTCATAATTACTATTTCTCATAATCCTAATAATGCCGAATCGACTATCATTTTCATTGATATGAGGTTTTCATGCTCGATTTTGGATGCACTTCTAATAAGTGTTTTTCAGAAAATGGTCATACTCCTTAAATTGGTGGAGTAAACCTTGATGTATCCCCCCTGGCGGAATGTCGTAAACTGGATAGCTGCTATTAAATCTCTGGATATTGTTGCGTCACTTTAATATTCACCACTTTCAGTTAACCGCTATTTAAAAAATGAAAGATATTAAGTTATGAAATTAAAACTTGAACGGCCAATGGTTTTTTTTGATTTGGAAACAACTGGGGTTAACGTAACCCGTGATCGCATTGTGGAAATAAGTGTTGTGAAAATTTTTCCGGATTATTCAGAAAAAATAAAAAAGCGATTGATCAATCCCGGCATTCCTATTCCCAGTGAAACAACGGAAATTCATGGTATTAGTGATGATGACGTCAAAGATGCACCTAAGTTTAAACAGGTTGCCAGAAGCTTTTTTGAATTTCTTGAGAACTGTGATTTAGGCGGGTTCAATATTATTAAATTTGATATTCCTTTGTTAATTGCCGAATTTAAACGCTGTGGTTTGGATTTTTCTATTAAAGATAAACAGATGATCGACGTCCAGCGTATTTATCATAAAAAAGAACCCCGAACATTATCCGCAGCGCTAAAATTTTATTGTAATGAGGAGCATGAAAATGCGCATGGCTCCGAAGAAGACGCCAGAGCAACGATAAAGGTTCTTGCAGCGCAACTGGAAAAATACGATGATATTCCAACTTCTGTCATAGAATTGGCAGACTATGCAAATCCCAGTGATCCCACATTTATTGATATGATGGGTAAGTTGCGGTGGCGAAACGATGAAGTTGTTATTGGATTCGGGCAGAAATCCGGAATGCCTCTGCAATTACTGGCTGATAAAGAGCCTAGCTACTTACAATGGATATTGCGGGGAGATTTTTCTGAAGACGTCAAAGTGATCGTCAAAGATGCATTACAGGGAAAGTTTTTGCAAAAAAGTAAACAAACTGACAAAAAATAGTTGGAAAATTATAACTCTGCATCTTACCTTCACTGAAGTTTATTACGATTCAATCGTATAAAATATATAACATGCGGGCGTAGCTCAGTGGTAGAGCATCACCTTGCCAAGGTGAATGTCGAGGGTTCGAATCTCTTCGCCCGCTCCATCATTCTTTCCTTACTCTTTTTCGGTTAACTTTTTTTGGAAGCATTAAGAGTTTATAGGTACATACTCAGTGGTCCCCGTTTTGCCCTCAAACCTAATTTCTTCTTATTGAATCGTTTTTTGCAGGAAATATAAAGAAAACAAAAAATCAGAATTTTTTCAAGGTCAAATCGTTTTTCACGATGATATTATTTTTTAATTTCCCTGGCAACATTGAATTTATTTCCTCCTGACTCATATCGCCGTTTTTTTCTATACACTTCTCAAGGTAATACTGCAAGTAAGTTCGTGGATTGATATTATTCTGTTTACATGTTTGAATGATCGAATACATACAGGCGGACAATTCCCCGCCCCAAAGTGAATGGTTTCCAATATAATTGTTTCTTCCCAGAGCACAGGGTCTTATTCCGTTTTCCATTTTATTATTATCCATCGGGATTTCGGGATTACCAACAAATATAATCAGTCCCTCCCAGTGATTTTTCATTGATATCATTGCTTTAAGTCTGGCTTCATGAACTTCATCTTCATCAGCCTTAATCTCAACGTTGATTTCTTTTCCCATGTCATGAATGGCTTCACGTAATCTCGAATCGTGTTCTAAAAACATATCACTTCCGGGAGGATGTTTTACTCTCTGATTATTAATTTTGTACAGTTCGGCGATTTTCAACAACCATTCCTCTGCCCATCTGAGCAGTCCGTGCTCTTCGGGATATTTTTTTTAATGTCAGTGAAATCTCTTCTCACATGAGCCCAGCAATAGGCCAGAAGAACCAAACCCAAACCGGCCAACATTTTGTAGGCAGAATACCTGTCTACATTCAATATTTTCAATTTCTCCTCAGGAATTTCAACTGGTCCTTTTAGTTGTACTATATCGGTAATCCCCAGAAGAGTTTTCGTAGGAACAGAAGCGCTTCTTGTGCCGTCAAGAACGAAAATAGCAACATCTTCAGATTTGAATCCCCACATATACCATAATTTTTTCATGGCGTCACAAAGCATGTACCAGCGAGTTTCATCAGCGTGCCATCTTATTCCATTTTGCAATTCAATAATAAGTTCTTTATAAAGAGGCTCCAAATAGTTTCCAAATATTGTTTTCAAACCACCGAAAACAGTTCCTGGAATCATATTGACTTCGTGTTGCTGCATGTCGAAAATTTGACGCTGAATCGGTATATGCTGTTGATATTTATCGATAAGAATATCAATCCATACTTCCAACCCATATTTTCCCTGCTGAATGAGTTTAGCCGGCATGGGAGCCGTTATTATTTTGGGAACGCCAGGGGCGTAATTCGCAGGAGGAGTATATTTACGCCTGATAGTACGTTCCACGTACCATTCGACTTTTTTTCTGATCGTGTATGATACTTCATCCATGCCGTTCTGTTCCGTCCAATTCTCCGCCGGAATTCCATGAATGACTTCTCCCTCAGGCAGCCTAATAATTCTATCCACAATCTGCAGCCCTTTAGGAATTTTCCTTCCATTTCCTTTGGGGCCATCCTGACCTCCGGATTTTCTCTTTTTCGTGTCATTGTCCTTCTCCGCTTCAGTCTTTTTTTCTTTCTCCCCAGCCGATTCGTCTTCCTCGGCATTAGTGATTTCTGATTCGCTGATTTCTTCAACTACAATAGAATTCCTATCCTCAACTTTGATATCTGACAATTTCAGTTTCTCACTCTTCAAACCAAAAAGCATAGATGCGAATTTATTCGCTTTGCCACGTTCATTACTCAATTCTCGTTCCAGTTGCCGAATTCTTTTCTCCAGATCTTTATTCGCCTCTTTTTCACAATTCAATTCCCCTTTCTGCTGTTCAATCCGTCGCTTGAGTTTATTGAATTCATCCACGGCAGCATCAAAAATCTGACGGAATTGTTCGTTTTCCTTCTTCAGCTGCTCATTTTCTACTCTCAGTCGCGAAAGTTTGCATGTTTCCGGACATTTTCCGTAAGAATGATTATGTCTGATTGACCTTTGCGCTTTCGGCAACTGTTATTTCCCTTTGGCAAGATTTCTTTTTTTCAGACTCTCATAATTACACTGGCTGATTTCCTGCAGCAGGGCTTTAACTTTCCTATATCTCTCATTCATTTCTTTTGCCTCGCCGATTGATCCGGGCGGAAGATAAAGATTTTTAGTTCTACCTTCTTTTTTCGAACTGAGATAATAGCAGATATGTTTCTCCCCATTGTTACAGGTGCAGTTCTTTCCGCATTTTGAGCGATACATGACAACTGAACCAATAATAATATCAAGGTTGCTCATCAGTTCCTTTTTTAATCTCTCTATTTTTTTCATATCTGATATAATTCCTTAATTTTTAATTAAATTGCACGTATTAATACACGCAATAATACCACCGAAAATTAAATCAATGAAAAATTCGTCTTTTTTATTATTTTTTCAGGGATGGCTAAGGTGGAAAGCCAGGAGAGAATTCTAAAGAATACTTTAGCCGATATGTACTCTTGATTTAAGAAAGAATGAAGGTAGTATAAATGGCAACGTGGATCACTGAATACGTACGAAGGTAGTATAAATAGCAACGTGGATCACTGAATACGTACGAAAAAACTTCAAAATTCGACATTTCTTGTTGGTCCCGTGGGATTGATTGATATTATTTTTTTTGCGTTATCTATTACAGCATACTCAAAAGTGTAAACTATCCTGTAAAACATCTCAAAATAAACGTAAATAAAATGGAATTACTCACATCAACGTACAAAGAAAGAATTAGTGGTGTTCTTAGCTGTTTCGATAGATTGATAATAACGGGGACACTTCCTCAAATATGTTATGCCCAAGGGATGACATCCTACCTTTGCGGTCAAGGAGAACGTATTTTTGACTATCCCAAATTTGCGGAACCGTTTAAGAATCAATTGCGCGCCAATGCTCAACAGATAGCAAAAGACAATAATATTGAAATAGAATTTGTGGCGAAATCACATATCCGCAAAGAAGATTTAGTTAAAAAAGTTTTGGATAAAAAAGGGATTCATACAGGCTTGCCCATATTATTTCAGCCATGGAAGCCTGTAGCAGTTATAAACCATGGCATGACAAAGAGTCGGGCAAAACATTCCTCAAAGGTACGCAAGGTAAATGTTTGCACTATTACTTCTATTTCATTGACCCTTATCTTGGTTACGGCTATGTCAGAGTTCCTACCTGGCTCCCGTTTAAATTACAGATATATATTAACGGGCACAATATATTAGCCAACGAACTGGACAAACAAGGCATAAAGTATTCTATGATAGACAACGCATTTGATTACATCGAAGATTTTGACAAGGCGCAAACTGTCTGCGAGAATATGGACATTCAAAAAATACACAAAAGACTTGATGAACTAGCCAAAACATATTGTCCGGTACATGCATCATTCAATCAGGTATGCCATTGGAGCATAATGCAGACTGAATATGCTACAGATATTGTTTTTAAAAACCAGGAAGACCGACAATCGATATATTCAGAACTGACTGCGACTGCTATACATACGGGAAAACCGGATAACATTGCCACTTTTCTCGGACACAAAATAGATCCCAGATGCCAGGGCGAAATAGGCAACAATTATAATATCCGTATCGAAGGGAGCCGTATTAAACATACAATGGGTAAAAGCTCAATTAAAATGTATGACAAATTCTCCAAATTGCTCCGCCTTGAAACCACAACTAATGATATCAGTTTTTTTAAACACTACCGTGAGGTTGAACACCGTGACGGCAGCAAATCCATGTGCTATGCCCCTTTGAAAAAAAACATTTACAGCCTTTCAGTGTTAGGTTTATTGTTCAGGGCTTCCAATAAACGATATTTGGAATTTATTTCTGCCTTTGACAACAAAACAGTCGGACGTAAAAGACTCGACAAAATCACACAAGCTAAAAAACAGAGCAACAGGAATTACAAAGGGTTCAATATTACTTACTGTTCTGCGGGGGGAATACAACATCACAGGATTTAGAAACAAAGATATAAGGGCCAGACTACCCGCGTTTAATGCCAGCAAAATATCAAGGCTTATTAAAAGACTTAATGTGTTTGGTCTTATAAAAAGGGCAGGTAAAACATACAAATACTACTTGACAAAGTTGGGAAAAGAACTGGTTATAACCGCTCAAAAACTTAAAGAACCCATATTGATTCCAGCTCTGAATTATTAAACTCTTGCCAAAAAATACACGAATATTATTGATAAGATACTAAATCAATTGTCATACTAAACAATCATGAGCCAGACAAGTTTTTATGGATAAAATCGATAAATTAGAGAAAAAATTTGGCGGATTTGCAATTCAAAACCTGACATTAATTCTTGTGGCAGGTCAGGCGCTGTGCTTTTTTCTCAGCTTAAAAACACCCTCGTTCTCAAATGATCTCGTATTAATTCCTGAATTGGTTAAACAGGGACAGATATGGCGACTGATAACATTTATGATTGTTCCTCCAAATACGAATCCTATTTTTGCCTTTTTTGCAGTATATATTTTTTATTTAATGGCCACATCTCTGGAGCAAGAATGGACAGTTTTTAAGTATAATCTGTATCTATTTATCGCATTTTCGTCAACACTAATCGGTGTTTTTCTGGGACCGGTTCATGTCGCCGACAATCTTTATATTCAGAGTTCAGTATTTCTTGCATTTGCATTTCTTTTCCCCGAATTTGAATTTTTGTTATTTTCCATTCTGCCTGTAAAAGTAAAGTATCTTGCCTTATTTACCTGGTGTTTATATGGGATCCAGTTTTTATTCGGAACAGCATCTCAACGAGTTATGATCATGGCGTCTACGGTTAATTTTTTCGTATTTTTTGGTCAGGATTTAAAAAATTTGATTAAAGGCAATGTTCGCAAACGGGAATTCGAGGGAAAAATGAGGAAAAGAGAACAGCTCCCCTTACATGAATGTCGAGTATGTCACATTACCGATAAGGATGATATCGATTTAGAATTTAGAGTGTGCTCTCAATGCAGCAACGGTCAGGAATATTGCCTTTCGCATATAAAAAATCACGACCATGTTTGACGCGCAGCATTTGTGTGAGCAGTAAGTAGTGAAAAGTGAGAATAGCAATGTGAATGCCACATCAGGTATACTTCTGGAATTCTACGAACAACTGCTGGCGTATTTCGGCAAACAGTATTGGTGGCCGGGGGATTCGCCATATGAAATAGCCATCGGCGCTGTTTTAACGCAAAATACGAATTGGAACAACGTAGAAAAAGCAATCAACAACCTAAAAAAAAGGAATTTAATTGATGCTCAAAAAATGACAAATATCGATTCGAATGAACTGGCAGAATTAATAAAGCCCAGTGGATATTTTAATCTTAAGGCAAACCGTTTAAAAATGATGACCAAGTGGTGGCAAAAAAATGCAGATCGCGCACTAAAACAACACGTCAATTTGGACCTTATGCGAAACAGCCTGTTAAGCGTCAAGGGCATCGGAGAAGAAACTGCTGACAGCATTCTGTTATACGCCTTTGAATATCCAACCTTTGTTGTTGATGCTTATACGAAACGATTTTTGATCCGACATCATCTAATCAATGAAAAAGCCAGCTATCATGATATGAAATTATTATTTGAAACTCATCTCGCATGCGATGTGTATTTTTACCGTGAATTTCATGCTTTAATTGTCGCTCTGGGAAAGACGTCTTGTAAAAAAACATCACCCCGGTGCGACCACTGCTGTTTGAATTGGCATTTGCGATAAAAGGTGATTGCAAAGGCATATTGGCTGTAAATCAATCTGTTTTGGCCATGATTTCACAATAATTTATCTAATTATTTTTGCTGTTGTTGATATTTGTTATTTCGCGAACAATGTTCATGGACATTAACCAATTTACGTGAAAAATAATCTTACAATCTTGAGGACCATTTAACAATGTATTGGCATACCAAGTTAATTATTTTCCTTATTATTGCTTCCATTGGCGGAAGCATCCTCTATAACTTCCGGACTGAAATTAAAAATTTATCTTTTTTAGGGAAAAAACCCAAGGCAAACATTGAATCCGCCTCTAACTCATCCGTATCCAGCAGTTCCGCTCGAAGAAAATCGATACGACCTGCAATTAATCGAAATGATCCCCCCCCGCAATTTAATGAAAAGCTGCAAAAAGCTGTCGATCTTTTTGAAAAGGATGATTTAATTAACTCAAGAAAAATTACAGAGAATATTTTATTAGACCCAAATTTAGAACTTTACAGCAAATATTGGATGAAAGCAGCGGAGTTATTAAGTCAAATCAACACAATTTTCATTTTTACAGACGCACCCTGCCCCGAAAAACAAACTTACCTGATCAAACGCGGGGACAGTCTGGTAAAAATTGCCCGGCAGTTTAATGCCACCGTTGCCATGATTCAGAAAAGTAATGGTCTCGATGAAACGAATCCAATGATTTACCCAGATCAAACATTTAGAATATTTTTTGCTGATTGGACTATAAAGGTCGTTAAAAGCAAGTTTTTACTGCTAGTAAAAAATGGAGATAAAATTATCAAGGTATATCGGATCGGCATCGGTCGTCAAGACCGTACTCCGGTAGGAACATTTGAAATTGATCTTAAAGATTTTGAACCGGATTGGTGGCGCCCGGGAAAGGTTGTCAAATTTGGTGATCCTGAGAATGTGCTTGGTACGCGGTGGATGAGTCTGCTGCCAACGGGTGAGACATCGAAGACGCTAAAAGGATACGGCATCCATGGCACCTGGCAACCTGAATCAATTGGAACAGCAGCCAGTCAAGGATGCGTACGTATGGTCAACGAAAATGTCGAAGAACTATTTGACATCGTCCCGCTTAATACTCAAGTGGAAATCGTAGATTAATCTATTTTTACAGGGTTTCAATTGGCCAAACTGCGGCGAGCGTCTTCCATGATCGCATTAGCATGATATTTAATCCGATCAAAACACATAAACCACGCAAATATAATCAACTGCCTGCGCTCATGACGAAACGTTTCGGGAATGATGAGCTAAGTGACGATTTCTCTTGATCATGTTGAATAAGTTTTGGATCCTTTTTTTTTACTTAATATTATGCAGTATCATCCAGTCGCCGGTTTATTCAAACCAACATCACCATATTAAGTCCAAACTGGACCGACTATTTTCCCCGAAATCCGGCTTAAAAGGTATTTGGGGATGTTGCATTAGCAACATACAAACACAAGAAATAGTTTATAGCCTCAACCCGGATACATCTTTAATTCCCGCATCAAATCAAAAACTGGTTACACTAGCCGCAGCCTTGCTTAAATTAAGCAAATACTATCGAAGTCATACTGTTTTTTGGGCCGATGGTCCGATAACTAACAATATACTGCACGGTAATTTAATCATTAAGGGTTTCGGCGCCATTTATTTTACAGGCCGCTATCCGCATGACTTAAGTATTGAGGAAAAAAATTTCAAACTGGCGCAACAGGTGAAACAGTTAATACGAAAATTAAATGATGCAGGAATTAGTGAGATTGATGGAAATATCATTATCGATTGGAGTGAATGGACGGATATGAGCAAGAATCATCATTATCCGGCTGCCGCGCCTGGACTTATTCAATGAAAATACAAATGATATCGGCGTTCATAATAAATCCCTGTTTTCCTGCCCGCCGCTAACAAAAGGATTTAACCTGATAGATCACAACTGGAATGGCAAGCAAAAGCGAACGCCTTCGCAGCAATATCCTGATAAAATATTCATCAACAGGAGGATAAACAGTATTGATTATTGGCGCCTGGAACAGACGCCGGCATTGTTGTTTTATTATTGGCAGATCAAACATCAACTCGAATCACATGGCATACCTGTTCATTGCAATCCCCAAAAGGTAAAACCCCGCCAACGGGTAAAATATCAACTATTTGAACTAAATTCGTTATCACTAGAAGAATTAGTAAAATATACCGGACTATATAGCGACAATTTAAGAGCAGAAATTATTTTTCTAAATTTGGGTTATATTCTTGCCGGCAAAGCAAATTATGATACTGCCGGCAATGCCGTTATTTCAATACTATCTGAACATCTCCCAACCATTGACAGCGTCTCCGTTCGTGATGGATCCGGGTTAAGCAGAAGGAATCGAATATCGCCCTTGCAGTTGGTTCGTATCTTAAATTTAATGACTGAACGACCTCAACGGGATACGTTTTTAAGCAGCCTTCCAGTCGCCGGAAAATCCGGAACGCTGAGAAAGCGGTATTTGAATAGTAAAATAAATGGTTTGCTCATTGGAAAAACCGGAACTCTAAATGGAGTGACCGCATTATCCGGATACCTGTTGCAGCATAATAAACCTAAATATTCATTCTCGTTTATCAATAATAATAATCCAAACCATAGTGATGCATGGGCGCTCTTAGAGAAAATGGGTGATATCCTGGCGGAAATGGTTAAATGATCAGTGCAGAGATAATGATGTGTTTTTTTGAAGCCGCATAGCCAGATAATATTTACGGGGAAAATAATTGTTATACTGTAGATTTTTCGATCCCGCTCGCGAGCGGGCCCAAGGCAAGCAGGCAACAATTTCACAGAAACCTGTCGAAAACCTGATGGCTGTACGTATGCAATTATAATGAAGCGTAAGTAAATTGACAACACCTTGCATGCTTTTGCAATCTCCAGCCCACCTTAATCCGGGCAGTAACGATAGAGGTGTATTTTGCAACCTCATTCATGGGCCATTCATTTTTTTGTCATATTCTTATTGTGAATAAATTGTTTATTCAATTTTCTAATATATGTTTCGGCCTTTTTAATATCCTGAATTAAATATTTTTTATTATAACCACCACACACAATTAATCTTAATTCAACAATTAACGCGGGAGATCAGTTTGTCAAAAATTACAATTCAAAATTTACTTGAAGCAGGCGTTCATTTCGGACACCAAACAAAACGGTGGAATCCGAAAATGAAACCATATATTCATGGAACACGAAATGGTATTTATATTTTCGATTTAATTAAAACAATGCACCAACTGCAAGACGCCTGTAAGTTTAGTTTTACGACATATCGTGTCCGAAGGCGAAGAAATCTTATTCGTTGGTACAAAACGTCAAGCTCAGGAAATTATCAGGCAAATTGCAGAAGAAACCAACATGCACTTTGTCAGTGAACGATGGCTCGGCGGAACTCTGACAAATATAAAAACGATACGATCAAGCATATCAAAAATGGAACAAATCCGTGCCATGGAAGATTCTGGAGAACTTGACGCCCGCCCTAAAAAAGAAGCATCTTCCTTACGCCGAACCCTTAGCAAACTTGAACGAAATCTATCCGGAATCGTTAACCTAAGAAAGAATCCAAAAGCAGTCGTCATTGTCGATATTCAATACGAGCATACCGCTGTAAGAGAGGCGAGTCGCCTAAATTTACCTATCATTGGCATTGTTGATACAAACTCAAATCCGGAAAATATTGATTACGTGATTCCTGGAAATGATGATGCTCATCGTTCAATTAATATCTTATTAGAAGCTTTAAAAAACACAATATTGGCTGCCCAAGCTGTTTATAGTAAGAAAAAGGAAGAAGAGCAAAAGCAACGCGAAGCCGAAGAAATGGCTAGAGCAAAGGCTGCTGAAGAATCAAAAAATGATAGCAAACCGGAAAAAGCTAAACGTACTAAAAAAAGCGATAAAGAACAAGCTGATAACGGTAAGCCAGAAGAAAATTCGACAAAGAAACCAGCTGAAACAACAAAGAAAAAAGAAAAGAGTCCTGCTAAAGAAGAAGATCCAATAGCAGCCGACAACGAAGCTAAAGTTAAAACTGAAGTTAAAACCGAAGCTGAAGATAAAACTGAAGTTAAAGCTGAACCTGAGCCAGCAGAAATTGAGGCAGAGTCCGGCAACAAAGATAGTGAATAGAAATGACATATACAATAGGAGAGTTGCGACATGTCTGAGATTTCAGCGTCAATGGTAAAAGAACTCCGTGAAAAAACCGGTGCGGGTATGATGGACTGTAAGAGAGCGCTGACCGAAAGTTCTGGAGATTTGGATAACGCAGTTGATTTTTTGCGTAAATCAGGAATTGCAAAAGCTGCAAAAAAGGCAGACCGGGCGACAACGGAAGGAAAAATTGCATCTCATATCAATGAAACGACCGCTTCAATGGTCGAAGTATTATGTGAAACTGATTTTGTAGCAAAAAATGATCAGTTTTCGAATTATTGCGATGCGTTATGCCTTCAGGTTTCGAAAAACTATGACAGCGCCGGAGATCTGTCGGAAAAGGTAAAAAACGATCAACAAAATGCGATCATTGATCTGGTCGCAAAAGTGGGTGAAAACATTCAGCTCCGCCGAGTCCTCCGATGGGAATCAAATGCAAAGTGCGCCTCCTATATTCATACAGGAGGTAAAATCGGTGTTATTGTAGAGGTTAAGAATGGGTCAGACAAGGAGTATTTAAGCGATCTGTGTATGCACATCGCTGCATTCAATCCCCTCTATCTGTCACCTGATGATGTACCCGAATCCGTGATTGAGAAAGAAAAAGAAATTGCAGCTGCGCAACCAGAATTAGCAGGCAAACCCAAAGAGATTTTAGAGAAAATATTGATGGGAAAAGTCAGTAAATGGTATAAAGAAAATTGTCTTCTAAAACAAATTTGGATTAAGGATGATAAAAAAAGTGTTGAACAGGTTGATGCAAATGCAACGATCTTAAGATTCGTGCGTTGGCAAATTGGTGAAGCAATTTAAGTTATCAGTAAAGCTACCCTCCATCAGGGTGGCTTTTTTTATACGATGCTGCGAGCGGTAGATTTTTAGATATAGTATTTCAGAAGCCTATCGATCACCTAACCTGCATTATTCATAATTTTTCTATTACGAGTAGTCATCATATCGCATAATTTCAACGAGTTGTGAAGTTATTCGGGTTCGAAATGGTTTCCGCCACGGCGGATTTCCAACGCGATTTCTACACGCGAATGAAATTCATAACTCACTGATCTCTCTCGCGATCTGTTGACTCCCATAACAAGACTTTATGAATCGAATCATGCAGGCTAATCTAGCTCAGTATATAACCGTGTCCAGAAGATGGATTAAAAAAATAATTGATTTATTGAAGGTAACCCAACTGGATGTATAAACGTATTTTAATAAAATTTAGCGGCGAGGCATTGAAAGGGCCGCAAACATCGGGTGTTGATCCGGATAGAACAGGTGAAATAGCAAAACAAATTAAAGAAATTGTTGAGAAAAATATTCAAGTTTCGATTGTTATTGGAGGCGGAAATATTTTCAGAGGACTTTCTGCAAGTCGTAAGGGTATGGATCGAACAACAGCAGACTATATGGGAATGCTAGCAACAATAATAAACGCATTGGCATTACAAGATGCGCTAGAGGCAAATAATGTTGAAACCCGGGTCCAGACAGCAATCGAAATGCATGAAATTGCCGAACCTTATATTCGCAGGCGGGCTATCCGTCACTTAGAAAAAGGAAGGGTTATTATTTTCGCCGCAGGAACCGGAAATCCATTCTTTACCACCGATACCACTGCTGCGTTGAGAGCCAATGAGATTAATGCTGAAGCAATTCTAAAGGCGACAAAGGTTGATGGCGTCTACACCGCCGATCCCAAAGTTGATCCAACAGCAAAACGTTATAAAAAAATCAGCTTTCAGGAGGCTTTGGAAAAACGCCTGCAAGTTATGGATGCCACCGCATTCTCAATGTGTATGGATAATTCAATGCCAATTATTGTGTTCGATTTCAGCTCTCCAGACAATTTGGTTAATGTGGTCGAAGGAAATACCAATAATTCAACGATTATTACTAATTAGACCGTATTCGAAAAGGTAAATTGCTCAATTTTGGCCGTGCCATTTTGGCGCAATTTGTTGATTTTAATGTCGGTGAAACATGGGTCTGACATAATCGTTGCCGATTCGCCAGCTTTTCTGCGAGCAACTTGTCGTTGAGACCCAAAAATAATTATTTTTGAACACAGTACTCCCGGTTGAAGCCCTTTGGTGTTTTTTTTTACTTCACTATTTTGTAGGGATCGTCCTAAGCCACTCGCCGCAGTTTTGCTTCAGCTTCTTTTTGACGGAGCTTACGAATATAGCCCATCCGACAAAAATTATACGCAATGACTTTCTCAAGCAATTCAGCACGAACTTCCTCAAGACCGCGTCGTCGAAAACGCTTCAGGCCAAACACATATTTAAGTACAAACATGAGCGATTCAACAGCTGAACGATTGCGACGAGCCTCAAGATAGGCTGGACTATCCCAATCTGACTCGGGCGTAATCCGTTTCCCTTTTGAGCCGCTTATACTCACAGTGGCTACCCCTCTTTCTTTTGCGTCCTCTAAATTTGACGTTGATGAATAACCGTCATCAACGCTCACTAAAGAAGGCGCCGCCTTGGTGTTCTCAATGGCTAAATCAAGTACAGGGATAAATTCTTTCGCGTCGGCGGCATTCCCTTTGGGAACCTTACAAACAGGGATAAAACCATTGCCGCTTCGACCGAGTTGTGGTTTATATCCTATTTTTGCGGGCCGAGGATCTTTCTTTATATAAGCTGCATCTTCATCTGAAATGCTCAAAACCTTCTCCGCAGAAGGAAGATGGACATCATTCATTACCCGATTCTCCGAGTAAAAAAGAACATGATATCCATCTGCAAGATCCTCGTCTATTCGCTTAAAAATGGCATCGAGCATTTCTCGACGACTTGGCTTCATATCGAGTTTTGCGCTCCGTTCTTTCATCTCTCCAAGTTCCCTTTTCAGATAACTCAGCGCTTTGTAGGCTGTCTTTAAAAATTTCCGATAGAACTTCTTTATCCTCTTTTTACTATTCGCTTTTCCGGCGATGGAATTGATCTTGAACAGCAGCGTTTGCAAAGACGAAATCCAGCTTGCCATCCACCATGCCCGGAGTGACGGACCGCCATACTTCGAAAGTTTACCACCCAGACTAAACAGACGCCCAATAAGCTTGAGCAGAATACCCGCATCGGTCGGCCACTCTACGTTTCCTTCCACGGACGCACTGTCGAATGTCAGCTCCTTGAAATCGTCTAGGCCCTCACTGAGAATTAGCCCTCACTGAGCACGGTGAATTTGTTCTCGTGTTTCATTAGACGCCGCATTTACATTCTCAACAATCGTTGTGATCCCGGGAAGAAGCAGATCACGTTTTTGCAAGTAGTCTAAAATTGTGACCGAATCCCGTAAGCGTTCAATTGATGATAAACTGCTTAAGGTATGGAAGTAGCCTCGCAGGACAAGAAAAATCAACACCAGTTCGGCTTCCATTCGCGGACGACCCACTTGTAAATAAAGGGATGGAGCTTCCGTTTGTTCCACTTCACTCAAAATTTCTGGAAGGGCCTCGAATTTTGATTCAAAATAGGCTTTATCTTTTTGCCGTAACTCTTTTTTCTTTATCGCTACTGCATCTTGATCCTTTCGAATGCTATCGAGAATTTCCGGATGTCGACGGCTCATTTCCAGAACCTCAGACAAGAGCTCTTTCAAGTTCGTATCCGGAACCGGCAAGAATAGGTTGCTGCTGCACACCGAGTCATTTGGAATTTGCTTGATCATTGTTGCCTCCATGGCAAATTAAATCAGATTTTAAATTATTGCAAGATAACACGTTACGCAATTTATTCAAGTCCAATTCCATGAAGAATATAGAAATTTTATACTCAAAATGCCCTTTTCGAATGGGCTCTAG
>WLWD01001557.1_pt1 | contig 19223 bp, 16 predicted proteins | sample 6712731 | NCBI WGS metagenome assembly WLWD01 (sample SAMN12718690, study PRJNA576275) | sponge metagenome | isolation source: marine sponge | host: Mycale hentscheli | place: New Zealand: South Island, Marlborough, Capsize Point | collected 2014-11-01
TATCAGCTAAAGTTTTCACTCGTTGTTGATTGTTTTGTGTTGATTAGTGCCTGTAGGTCAGCATTTATATGTACTTGACTCCATTGTTATCACACTAGTTTGCATTTGTAATAGGAATATTTTAGTCTATTGGGTATTGGCTTATAGGCTAAATTTGAAATTATAGGAAAAGTGGTTCAGATTAGATTCATAAAGTGCTTGTGGTCAGCATGTATTTCTGATTTCTTGTTATCACCACAACCAGGCATTATGTTTTCATTAGAATAGTCTGAGTCGGCAAAATAAGGACAGAGGTTATTAAGCAGATGTTTGCATGTGAATAATTATGCAGTAATACTTCAGTTTCCAAACACACTCGCATAACTGAAATGTTCAGATAACTGAACACCATGGAAAATATATTAATAAACACTAATGAAGGGGCGTGGTCAAGCCATTTTCAGCAGACTTTATAACAAATACATGTTGCATGTGAACAGTTGTATAATTATAGTCACTACAGCTCACACAACTTCAGTGGTTTCCTAACTTCACCCATTAAGAGGTAGTTTAAATTTCTATACAGGCAACAGTTGCCAGTTGTCTATACTTACAATGTCTAAATGATGGGAAGCTATTGTGACCATATGTTGGTGAGTGTATTGCTTGACTGGATGGTTTATTGAGTTGCATATTCATCAGAATTACGTGATGTTTGTACACATAATGTGAATGTTTGGAAAAGTAATGACGGCATTGACAGTGAGCATGTGCAGTAGTTTTGGCACAGAGCTGCACTTATCATTCTGGTTCTGAAAGTTGCTGATAATGGTATGTACAGGATATGCAGTTACGTAAATATTCCTGTTGAACTACTATTGGATCCCACCGACTTGGCTGTGAGCTTTATATGCGAGCTTTATGTAGTGCTGAGAAAATACAGACAAATAAAACATGAAAGGCACTGAAATTGTAAGTGATTAAATTGAATGCAGCAATTATACTAGGTACTGCCGGAAGTAGTAGCACATGTTAGTTATGCTGTCATGTGACTCTTGCCTCCTTCTATAATGTATGTTAAGTTATGTTTAGTAAACACATGCCACCACTTTCTTCACTATTCACTTTGTCTATTTCACTGAAGTGTAAATGTTTGCTGCCCATATGGTTTTCTCTATTGGGTGGGTGTAATGCTATATTGTTCCTATATTCAATGAGCCAAGATTCTCTGAGGCTTCACTCTCATTCCATCCTCACCCACATCTGCATGTACCACACCCACATCTGCATGTACCACACCCACATCTGCATGTATCACTGTGCACATGTTTTCACTTGGGTTGTCTCCACTTTGCAGACGTGCTCTCACCTATGTGGTTCCTGGCTCCAAAGGTCACGATGCTCCCACCGTTGAACCCAATAAGGATGTGAGTAATGAAGGGTGTGGCTCTGAAGCGAGACCACACCCTACCATCGTACATAGGACTAGAGCTAACATAGCTGTGCAGGAATGGACTGTTTGAATTTTTAAAACATTTTTATTAATGCTTGCATTGTTCTGTCTTTGCATTATGGTTTTTATAATTAACTAATTAAGATAACTTGGGGATTGATACAGAAAAAATTTGCTGGGGGGGAGGAGGTGTGTGTGCGTACAATTTCACTATTAAAATGCACAAAATGGACTGACGAGATAATTTGGTCTACTGGTATTCCATTTGTAAATTGCTGCATATGGATTAAGGAAACTTTATTTGTGGGCGGGGAAAAAGTTCTTTTGGGGGGTGGGGGGTACAACTTCGTTTAGGAGGGAAAACTTAGCTTAGGGTACCTCCCCTCCATCAGTATCTAATACTGACATTGCTATGCAAGTGTCTAGTTGTGTGTGAAAGAAGGGATGTTGAAATTGATTGGAATCGACAATCAGTAATGTAGAAAAGAATTGACAGGCTACCTACTGATCACTAGTTCTAGCTGACCCTGAATGCTCAAACTAGTGGTGGAAGTGTTGTGTCTGTGCAGGGACTGGTATAGTGTAATGTAATTCTGGGATATTCAAGAAGGAATCTCTAAAATGTGGTAAACCTACAAAAAAAAGTTCTGGAATTATCTAGTGCCATCTGCATCAATTTCTAAGCTTTTTTTTACCCAGTCTGTTAAAAAAGTAATTCATTGAATTGATTCATTAATATCAATGTTATAACAAACACAAATGGAATTTTGCAGTTTGATGGGTGTACAATAAATATGAAGTGAAAATGATGCAAAGATGAATATAAATATCATTGATACTTTGATAGAATAGTTCCCAATTGCATTTTATCTTTGTCTGACAGATTCTTGGGAAACAAAATGTCATATTTTACCAGAAGATCTCCTCTCTGACCAGGGCTCTTGGAGATGGGCATGCCATGCCCCTTTATGATCTCCACAGTACTTGAGTCCACCACTCTGTCGATTGTTCTTTCGATTCTTTCTCCTTCAATAGTTGGAATAACTATCTTATGCCGCCCACACAGTGCTTTTCGTAACGTAACCTTAACTTTATAAGTTAAATTATTGCCGTCTCTCTCAAATTTCTCATGACTTTTTTCTCCAATAACGAAAACCACATCAGATGGGATTTTTCCTGGGTATTGGTCTCCTTCTTTAGGGAATGTAATCTTGGTTCCTGCTTTCCAGCCAGGCTTTACGTCAATCGTCACCACTTTGTTGTCCTTAGTGAGTCTGTTTCCATGTGCTACAACATTCCTTGATATTTTCATCTTCTTTGTGCACCCGTTATAGAGTTCTTCCAGTGATAAGTTGACCATGTGTTCTACTGGAGGATCTTGTTCCTTGCGTTCATGCCGTTTGCCTGCTCCCATGCCATTCATGCCTCCGCCCATCATCTGGGAAATATCAATGAATCCGTTGGACGCTCCAGGCATTCCACCTGAAGAGCTGAAGCCGAAAGAGCTGCCTCCCATTCCACCGGCACCCCCCATCATTTCTTCAAAAGGGTTCACACCAGCACCAAAGAATTGAGAGAATATTTCCCTGGGATCTCCTGTGAAAGTGTAGCCACTTCCCTCTCCACCACCCATATGGCCTTTCAAACCTTCTTCTCCAAATAGGTCATAAGTTTTCCGTTTCTTTTCTAATTATTAAAAAGAACAGGTTTCATAAATATTAACTGGAATATTTCCAGCTTGTTGTAAGCCTAAAGCTTACAAATAGGTCTCTACATACCATCATTAAGAACGTCATAAGCTTCCGCCACTTCCTTAAACTTCTCTTCGGCTCCAGGACTAGTGTTCTTATCAGGGTGATACTTTAACGCCATCTTCCTGTAGGCCTTCTTTATTTCATCTTCAGTAGCCGTGCGGGAGACTCCCAGTATCTTGTAGTAGTCCTTACCCATTATCCCCTTGCTTGGCAATAGCTATTATTCTCGCTTCCGTCCACCAGTTGGATTAACTTTGTTGGCAACAAACACGCTTTTATCGTTTCTAAGCATAATTGTCTGGAAAGTAAAGGAAAATTCTAGAAGTTCTAATAGACGCCCCTCTTCCAGAAACTTCGGTACATTCTATCTAATTACCTGTAGATGACGTCACGAAAAGCAGTGGGCGGGTGCTGTTCATGTTCACTACCCACCCGCTTCGCGCGTTATTTCCAAGTCATTAGGTACACTTTGTCTAGTTTTGTTCTCAAGTATTAGCTGGAGGATAATTATTGCTGACTGAGCACACTTAGGAGGTCAAAGTTCATGCTCCTTCACGCAGCGTCTAGAGCGCTGTAACTATAGTTACCGCTGGACACGTGGTTATTTTCGACTGATCAAGAATGCCCCGGCGAAAAAGAAGGCCTGAAGTTGTGAAGCTAAACGTAGTCCAGTCTGTCCCTGGGAGGAGAAAAAAAATAAGAATAGAACCTCTAGAGTGCCCCTTGGCCCCTCTTCCTTCTGTTCGAAGTGAAACCCCTGGAGAACTAGTCGGGCACACTGACCCTGGGGGATCAGTTTGTTATGATAATGATGCTCAAGAGGAACCTCTCTCTCATTCTGAAGTTCAAGAACGATCTGGTACTTACAAAGAGAGGAAAGATAAAGAAGCGGAAACTTGGGCAGATATTCGCTTGAAGATTTTGCCAACCATTATATCTGGATTGGGATTTAAAGGCAGTACATGCATTTTTTGTGAAACTAATTTGTCCTGCATCTGGTGTCCTGACTGTGGCTCTAACGCCTACTTATGCGAGGAATGTGCTATACAATTGCATAAAAATATCAACCTCTTCCATTCTCCTCTTTTATGGATGGTAACTTGCTAAACTTAACGCGCGAAGCGGGTGCACTACCTGACGACATAGCAGACCGACCATTACCAAGCGGAAGAAGGCTCTGTGTGTGTGAACATGACATAACATGATCAGTGTAAGCCCATGAAACAATTTGGCTAATTGCAGTTTATTGCTAAGCAATCTATGAATATCATTATCAATCATTTAATTACATTCCACCAGAACTAAGAGATGTAGGCAGATCCAAGAGTTTGGTTTTGCCAGACAGACGAGGGGGAGGTGGCTGCTTAATTCTGACACACACAATGAAAGCAGGTGTGTGAAAATATACTGGAGTGCTGGCATGTCCTTTCTTATGATTACTATTCACTGTAGCAAAAGTTCCAAAGTGAACTATGAATTTAGTAACCTATAAATGCACCTACTAATAACAACAATTGTATGAAACAGAAGAGACATGACTAGTGCTGGTTAACTCAATGAGTAGTAATATTAAGTTATGTAGTTTGGCTTTAAAAGTCATTTTTATCGGTTGTGAGCGAGGTTTCTGCATCAGGGAGAGACAGATTAGTCACTCCAGTTGCAGTATTGCTGCTAGAGGTTTTTCTGTTCTTCTTCTTTTTGCCAAGTTGGTACATTACAAACAAAAATACTGCCAGGCTCACCATAAGCAAAGCTCCACCCACTGCTGCACATAAGCACATTACCGTAAAGAACCATGCACGGACATGGCAATTGACATGAACCACGTTGTTCGCCTCCCAGTCTATCGGCTCCGCTGTTGGCTCCAGCTGAAGAAGTACTTTAAAATTGGATGAAAAAGATATTGGCATGGTACATGATTCATCAGAAGCAAGAGGAACGGAACAGTTGTTTTCCACAATATCTGGAGTAACGGCATAAAGAATTTGTGTAATACTGATTATGTTCAAGGAGGCAGAACCACGATTTGTCTCAAAAGCGAGGTAGTATTGGTCATCAGAGTCAACATCGTAAGTAAGTAATTCATCTTTACACTCGGTAGTGACAGATATTCTTTTTTCGTAATTTCTGGAGCCATCGTTTACCCACATACCAAATCTCCTCACTCCTTTGATCAGAAAAAAAGTTGCAGAGGAGGTACCAAGTACGCAAGCATTAATTTCAATTCTTGATTCTGGAAGAAGATGGAAATACCAAAACTGATAATTGTTTTCCAGGTTAATTTTTCGGGACAAATATATTGACCCTTTCTTAGTGTCAGTGGGTATTGACTTCAAGAGATACAGAGTCACTATCACTTGATCAGATGAAAATCCACTTCCCCTAATGGAGAGATGATCGCATAACGGGCTGGAATATTCCACCAAACCAGTGTCTCGGCTAGAATATATGCTGTCTTGGTTGTTGCTGCCACGGTAATAAGAAAAATAAGTAGAGAGTGAGACTATCAGGACTGCAGCAGCCACAGTGGCAACCACAGATACTCCGAATACTGGCCAAGGTATCCTACACAGCAAAGCACCAACCAGCAAAAAAAACAAAAAAAACACAAACAAAATATAAAATAGTCTTGAAATAGATTAGCTATAACAAAACACTTCAATTTTCAAACCTCATAAAGTTAACTAAATGTCTGAATTTATAATCGTATCTTCAACATTAACCTTTGGATTTCTATAACTAGCTACTAATCACACTGCTTTGTTTATTAATTTGGTTACAAGCTACATTCACTTTTTTTTCTTTTGTTCTTCAAAATGCTCACCACATTCTTATCACATCATTTGGTTGTAGCTAAAGTGATAATTAAAAAAATAAATGTTAATGAAAACTTTGGAATTCAAATATTTTGATGGGTTCGTTTATAGCTGCAACAATTTCCATCTCTGCACAATAGTAATGAAGTGTTGGTGGACTGCCTTACTTGTATATTATCGAAGTGCTGCCATAGCCGCCGTATTTGCAACAGTCATCGCAGCCACCTCGGCCGCCGCGGTAGCCTCCGTGGTAGCCGCCTCCGTGGTATCCACCTCCGCCATGATGACCTCCACCGTGGGGCATTGTTTTATTCCGCAGTTAGCCCAGGTGCTATAAACGTAGTGTTTTGTAGTGGATGCGCGTAAGTGCGTTACGTAACCAATTGATGTTGGACGTACATGTAACTGTAGTTGGCTTTCTTCAGATGAATTTATTTTTGTTGAAAAACCTACAAACACAACGATACTTTACCTTCCAGGTAAAGTGAGAAATCGTTGTCGAAATACGACTATACTTTACCTTCGCGACGACCAGCTCGGTAGATATGCAGCGGCCGAGTAGGAATTTTGGAGGACACGACTTTTAACTCGTGTTTAAATAAATATTGCAACTTTTATGTTTGAATGTAGCTACAGTGATAAAATTTAACAACATGACTATGATAGCTATACTCAACTGTCATTCCGTGATACTAGTTCTTGTGCAACTTCACAAGGATAATTGACCCTAAAAAAAGACTTGGCAAGAAGTCGAAATGTCAGGTTGGTTGTTAGATTAAAATAATTTTGATAATAGCTACTAAATTCAAAAGTTGCAACTAATACCGCTGCTTCACTTCATGTTTGTTTCTATTAATCAGAACTTCATCCAAACTTTAATACCACTTAATTAATTTAATTTTTAAATTTTTAGTTATAGTTACAATTATTAATTGTAACTATAACTAAGTTAATAATTTAATTGTTGGACATTTTTATTTAGTTTTTAGTAAGAAATACAGCTAAACAGAGCCAGGCTACTCTTAGTTTTAGATAATAGCAAGAAAGAGCTTATGAAATAATTTCCGTTTATTTAGTTCTGGTTTTATGGTTACTGAAACAACATACACAATCTAATAACAGCATCATAAAACAGTTCTGGGCAGGTGTAAATGAGACCTAAATAGGAGGGGCTTAATGAAGATTACTCAATGTTACTTGAATTTTCAGCCTTGTGGCTTTTATTAGTAGAATATTAATGTACATCTATTGCTTTATTATTATTATTATTATTGTTGTTGTTGTTGTTGTTTATTTTCTATTTGCTGCTGCTGGTATTTTTTTCAATAAAAAGTAGAGGGGCCCCTATCCACATTCATGCAGTAATAGCATTTCCCTGTGCTCAGAGTAGATTATTTCTCCTAGTTTAAGAGTACAGCTAAGACCTGAACTAACCCAGAAATGACATCATTCCTTCATTCTTCATCATAAATACCTTGTCTTGCTCAAAGTAGCCTGTTTCACTACTGACAGCCAGCCTCAATTTCAATAGCTGATATCAATCACATAAACCTGGGAATTTACTGTATTAGGTGGAATAAAAACACAAATCACACAGTAAGGTCATAATGCCGGTGGAGTGACTGGAATGCCAGACACTCTGAAGAAGTCTCTTTGAACTACGTCTACTTTGACAAACTTCCTAGAAGGCCAGTCAATGGCTGGTCGCTGGCCATACACGGTTGATGACAGAATTGGTACCTTCTTGTTCAGTTCCTCAGAATGAATCCTGTTAGCCTAAGTAGAAAGAGAGACAATAAATGTTTTTGTTATGACATTAGCCCACAATAATAATATGAAAGTATTTTTTTACTTCCTCCTCTGCAGTAGACAGTAGCTACTAATTGAGATTTTTACTGATTCATATAGCGGACGGTACAGTGAATAAAGCTTGGAATTATTAACCCTCAGCGAGCATGCACGAGAGGGTTAGCAGTACTCAGTTTATATGTCAGTCAGTCAGTCTGTCAGTCAGTCAGTCAGTCAGTCAGTCAGTCAGTGTGTTAGTCTGTCAGTCAGTCAGTCAGTCAGTCAGTCAGTCAGTCAGTCAGTCAGTCAGTCGGTCAGTCAGTCAGTCAGTGTGTTAGTCTGTCAGTCAGTCAGTCAGTCAGTCAGTCAGTCAGTCGGTCAGTCAGTCAGTGTGTTAGTCTGTCAGTATTCAGTCAGTCAGTCAGTCAGTCAGTCGGTCAGTCGGTCGGTCGGTCGGTCGGTCGGTCGGTCGGTCAGTCAGTCAGTCAGTCAGTCAGTCGGTCAGTCAGTCAGTGTGTTAGTCTGTCAGTCTGTCAGTATTCAGTCAGTCAGTCAGTCGGTCAGTCGGTCGGTCGGTCGGTCGGTCGGTCGGTCGGTTGGTCGGTCAGTCAGTCAGTCAGTCAGTGTGTTAGTCTGTCAGTCAGTCAGTCAGTCAGTCAGTCAGTCAGTCAGTCAAGTCATTCTGTCGTCACACAATAAAAAGCGGATCTCGAAGACGGCAGCCTCCCAAAGATTGAAATAAGCATCAAAATGTTTGCAATGGATATTTTAAGTCCCTTTAATGTGCCAGAATTTTTAATTTCAACTTATTATTTCATAATAATCTAGTTTATTTTAGGCCATACAGTCATAAGTGATAGTTTGCAATGCCCCTACTCACGTGAGCAAATAATTTCTTTATTGCAGCCTGCAGTAGTTTTGCATTAACTTAGCATTAATTTAGAGTAGCCAATAAAAAAGGGACTGGTTAAGTAAAACATATAATGATTAAATCAAATTTTCAAATAGCCAGAGATATTTTCCTATTTTGTATTGAGATACATAGCTAGTGGTGAAAAGCTTGGTTAAAAAAATCAGGTTATCAAATATTTTTATTTATACCCTTTTTTTTTTTGACCCAAGCTGCCATTTTGGCAGCTCCTATTAGTTATATGTATGTATGTATATATGCATATCATTTATATTATATATAAATTTGCCTATGCTATACACAACTGACATTAAACAATTGCCCCTCCCCCCAAGAAATTATTTTCTAGATATGGCCCTGTGCAGTTGCCTACTGATAGGCTTTAACGCTCAGGTTTTATCCAAACAGGCAATACTCGATACACTGTAGACTATATAGTTGCAACACCTACTCCAGTAAGTAAAAACTTCACCACAACATAATTACATACAAAAACATATTGAATAAATGTGGTAAAGGGTCATCACATTTGGAAGTTATGCTGGAATCTTTGTTCGTCAGTCAGTAATTGATGTATTGGACACAACGACTGGTCTATATTTGATGGCCTGTTGTCAATAATTTGTGCCCGACTACTTTTACTTTAGCTTTGCCAAGATGGCAATATAAATCAAGTAAGTAAGACAAGGCAGTCTAGTACAAAACATGTTTTTGTTGGTCCACACGATGTAGTTTAGCTAACAAGTTAAGTTTCGAGGTGCAAACTTGGACCGATAAAATATTGAGGACTCGTGCTAGCTAATTTGTTTACTGAAATGTGAGAAAAATATGCAGCCAAGAAAATCTAAGCATGGAAAATACTCAGTCTCAGCAATGGCAAAAAACTACTTCTTTATCACTTTGCTAAGTACACATGACCTTATTAATGATCATTAGTTCTTCTAATTATGTTGTCTGAACTGTGATCAAACTATTTTACTCACATATCCTTTTGCAAATTCACACCTTACCTCAATGGCAAATTGAAGGTATTATTAATTCGGTTAATTTTACAGAATTGGTTAAGGTTTATGTACAAGTACTTAATGCTTAAAGTGCATTAGCTTCAATGATAGTAGTATCTCTTAATTATAAAACAACAACAATAGAAAACCCTTTTTAAGCTCACGTTAACTAACTTTGCTAGTAATTAACTTCACCTGTGTATACTCAGAGTCATCTCTCTTGAGTTTACTGTTGTATCCTTGAGTGTGTTTGAATGTACGATCGTAGATTGATACTTCTGGGTACACTTTGTGATTGTTAAAATATGAGACTTCTTTCTCAGTGCTCGGCTTTGTCTTGGCCAACTTTTCTGCTACAGCGTGAGTCTTGCATGTCTACAATAACAACAATGATCACGTTTAAATAAATATAACACACTCCCTTGTATTTATAGACAGAATTATTATTAACTGAAATGTTTGGATTTTCTACTATTGTAGTTATACAAAGTTTTTACATTCTTTATAACTTTGATATAATATATAACCTATTATTGGCTATATATATTTTGAATATTGAATAGATCTTTTTCAATTATACATAATAGTTCCATTAACAATATTGCAATATTGCAGCTAATGGGAATGCACCTCTCATTAATGGTGTGAAATAGTGAGGGGAAATAGGATATTGTGTAGAACGTTTACACATTCACTGAGTAATATGAGCTGCACTCCGTACTCGATAGACCAAAACCAATATGACTGACCTTAGTTTCATTTTTTACTGCTTCCTTCCATTGTTCTACAGCTTGGTGCATGGTGTATCGCTTCAAGCCATAGTTGGACATCTTGTAGCCTTCCCCGGGGTAAGCCATGGCGAATTTCAGCACGTACAGCCAAGCTGGAAAAGCCGCAAGACTAAACAAGAGTTTCCCGGGTGATGCGTGCCAATTGTTGCCAAGGGGCGGGACATTGCGTGGGAGTCAGCTATCAAATTACCGGAAGTAGGTGGAGTTTATAGGTGGAAAGATTATAGGTGTGGCTACGTTCCAGCTTTAGCTAGGGGAGTTGTGTTGGTGGGTAGGTGTAGACTGTGCCGTTGTGGAATTTTTCAAGTTTTCTTGCTAGTAGTGTCGTGCCAAATTTGAAAATCTTGCTATAGTTTCTCTCTCTAATCTTTGAGAGGTAAGTCGTCCTAAAGTCGTATTTTGATTTGCAGCTAAACGTTCTTCCGCTGTAGTTAGAGTTAGCTAGAGTTGTCCAAAGCATGTTGACGATAGCGACTGCTTGTTGATAGCTATTTGGGGATAAGTTCACGAAATGTTTTACCACTATCTGTAGTTGTTCCAGGTTGACTGCTCAAACAATGGCAGTAAGTGAAGCTAGATTTTCCAGTAACTTTGAAGATGATACAGTTCCACTGGATGAAGTGGAAACATCAGATCCTCTTCCTTCTTCTACCACAAGTGCCAACGATACTGCAGATGCTGCAGCTCTGGTCACACCCACCAATCCCACCAATCCATTCTCAGCTGTAGAACCGGAGGAACTCAATGGCAAGGAGGTAAGCTAGGGAGGTGACTGGTAATTCAGTAGGTAGGGGCGTGAATCCTGTCTCTCTTTGTAGGAGTCTTTTCAATTAATACTCCAAATTAGGTGTTGATTACTTTGTCTATGTTGTATTACATTCCAAAGTCTAAAGTTAGACAACAAATTGATTGACTGATTCAGTTCATTCTCTCATCCTCTCCCAAAGCTTTTATTTAGTTTGACAATTAGAAGTATCAAGTAAGTGTTAGAGGATCCCTAATTCCAAACTATATTGTATTTCTTCTTAGCTAGTTTCCTGGTTTCATGTTCTAAGGAAGCCAGTATACCATTAGCATCACTTTACCAACATCACTCCTGCGAATAATCCAGAATACTGGTTCTAAAGTGTTTGTTAGAAGCGAGTGTTGTTGATCTGCTGAATATAAAGTGATTAAGGTTGTGTACCCGTGTCATCGCGGAACTCTCCCTTGAAGGGGGATTTATGTCAACATTATGTGCTTATCTCAAGGACATATTTTGACTCCATGAGTAGCCCCTGACTCATGACTAGGTCAAAGTCCACCTTACTAGTCCCTACAAATTGCCGTATCGTCAGTGTGTGCGTTGGAAGGCAGCGGTAATAGCCATGTTTCTAGCGCTTGCTAAATCCATCAAGGACACTGCACGTCTATTTGATGATTGTGTATGTACATTAGTGTGTGTCTAGTAACTGAGGAATGAGGGGCTCGGTTTGCCAGACTAACACTCTCCATCTCTGGTTGCTACGACTTATTCTGGCTGAGTATCCCAGTGGGTACAGGGTCTTGTGATATGTACTTCACTAGTCTGAAATAATAGCCTCTAATTATCTTTTTAATGACATGAAAAAGGATAAAAGTGAAACTAAGCATCCATGTTCAGATAAATGTAATGGTTAAGCTTCATTAAGCTTTTTGTTGTTGTTGTAGTTGTTGTAGTTTTTTGTTTTTTTTTGTTGGTACTTTTGTATTTCTTTAAAGTTATAACTAAGCTTTAGTTAGTACAACTTTTTATAAGCTTTCTTTGGATGTTGTATAGAATTAGAGAATGTTCTAGCAAAAGTTACCATAAGCATGGGTTTATTTCCAGAGATTCTGCAAACACTATTCTGTGAGGATTGGAAGGGAAAGGGGAAGAGGCGAAGGGAAGAAGATCTTGTGAAACTGAATATCAACCTCACTACATAATGGTTACATATGTGTGCCACGGAACTGTGTAAGAAGAAGTAGTAAGACCAAGTGAACATAGTGGATTGGGATGGAGTAGGAATGTTGGTGAAGTTAGATCAGATTGAAAAGGAACAATACAGTCATCAGTTGTGGAGAGTATTGCAGTTTTTCCCATAGTATCATCACTAACTCAATGTCAGATGCTCTTACATGGACAATTGCTGACATGATACAGAAGATAGTAGTTTTATAAAGATGCCACAGGATCTTCACTGAGTTTACTTGGTAGCTTTGGTATTTTTCGGGCACCATTCTTCTGGTCTGGTTTCTCTAGCAGTACTCACTCAGTGAGGTTCCCTACCATCCATAGGCAACTGTAGACTCCTATCCTGAGTTGTGCCGGACACAGAGTCTCCCGCCTCGCCTCACTAGTGTTATCACCTGATCAAGCAGGGCTAATTTAATGTCCACTACATAATTTTTTTTCTTCAAAGAGTAACTTTTTTTTTTTAAACCAGGAGTGGGTTAGTCACACAACCAGTACAATAGTTGAGGACACAAACAAACAAACAAACAAACAAGTTTCTGCTTGTTAGTGAAACTGATCATTGCATAACATTATAAGGTGGTGAAGTTTTTGAGTGTGTTATAATTATGTCCTGCCTACAAACAGGTTTGTATGTGTATGTGTGTTTGTTTGTGTATGTGTGTTTGTGTGTGTGCATGTGTGTATTGGTATGATGTGTCAATATCAGCAGGTAGTTAGGAATCCTGGGATGAACCTGGCTACAGCTATTGTTTTGAAATGGAGTTGTCATAGACACCATTTGAATACACAATGAGTGGGTGTTTACTGCTATTCTGGGAGAGTTGAAGGGTTCATTTGTGAGGGAAGCGTTGTTGTTGTGGAGATATCCATCAACACATAAATGTGTTGTTGTGGAGATATCCATCAACACATTGTGTTGTTGTTGTTGTGGAGATATCCATCAACACATTGTGTTGTTGTTGTTGTGGAGATATCCATCAACACATTGTATTGTTGTTGTGGAGATATCCATCAACATCTAGTGTGAAATATTCCAGCCTTTGGTTGCTTGATTTGTTAATAATGCACACCTCCCTCCCACCCACGCATAAATGACACCTTGAGTCTGGATATGTCAAGTCACTCACAAATCACTGGCAATGAATGTTTCTGTAAATGTATCGAGCCTTTGTTACATGTACACATGTGACAGATACATGTACACATGTGACAGATACATGTACACATGTGACAGATACATGTACGCTACACATGTGACAGATACATGTACACATGTGACAGATACATGTACACATGTGACAGATACATGTACACATGTGACAGATACATGTACATGTGAAGGCATTTAATATTATTTTACAGCTATTGTCAGCTCAAGTGTGCTAAATTTCCTGCGTAGCTTTCTTTTTTCAACTCCACACGATTATGTTGCAATGCATGTTTGGAAATTAAGTTGCACGGCCACGACGTGTGAAAGTCCCTTACACAATATTAAATAACAATGACTGTGTAAATTTTGTTATATATAATATATATAACAAAATTTACACAGTCATTGTTATTTAATATTGTGTATTATTATTATTCTAAAGACGTTTCTGAGCTACTGCCAACTGTTCCTAGTCCAGCATAGCAGTAGGCTGAAAGATACAGATCAACTAGTTTCATTGGATTGCCTTCTCTTGGAGATTTAAGTCTTCTTAGTTTTATTAATGTACGTATGAGCTAGTTGTTGCAAAGTATTGCTATAGTGATAATAGTAGCTGTAGTTCCCGCTCATCATAGTGATAAGCAAAGAGTGCATGTGGATATGGTGTAGACGTCAGATTTGAATATTGTGCCAGCCTATCTGATAGTGCAGCTGCTTTTGATGAGCATATCAAGTGCTATGTGGAGTAAACGTTTATTTCTGACTGTCAACTTTCCTCTACATGCACTTACACTGTGCTTGATTCCTGCATAGCTGCTCTGCAAAGCTTTCCGCAGTGAGTGATGAACTAGCTGACATTTTTTTATACATATTATTGGTCATACTCGCTCACCAATAAAGCAGAAATTATCTTCTTTAAAACAACATCAAAACTTCTTCTTTTGAGCTCACCTTTCTGTACCAATTAGTATACACAGTGTGATTAGTCAGTCCATACATTATATGTACTGTGGTACTTTGGAAGATAGTGAAACACTCAGAATAGGACAACAAAAGCTTAACTTCTCCTCTTCAAGCCTGTACATGTTGTGTATAAAGAGATGAGTCCTGTAGTCCAGACTGGAGTTGTGTCTCCTATGGAAGCCAGTGTTGTAGTGATGTGTTGGGCTCTCTCTGTGTTATAGAAGTTAGTAGTAAACATTAAACTATCAGACTTTCTTTGATCAAATTACAAAATCAGAGTTCAGGAGGTGACATGTGGTAATGGGAATGGAAGAGTGGCGTGGGGATGGAAAAGTGGTGTGGGAATTGATGTGATAGCTTTTAGACTAGTGCATTTCCTGTTTTGTCAGAAGTTCCAATGAAGGGTTTCCTGGAGCAGTTCAGTTGTACCTGTGTCATGCCCATGGCTTGTGGGACAATAGTAGCTAACAGTACTTGTGAAATAAGAAAGCAAGTTCTCTGAAACTGATTTAAGGACGAAATGCAAATCTAAAGTTGCACTTCTTTAAATTCCTGAGTCAAGTACTCAGTTTTGCTGTCAGCTTCACTTGCTGCTGAAGTCTTCAACAAACTTATGATCAAGTCTGCTTACTGGCTATAAACAAACACTCATGTTTAGTCAAAGCAAATTCTGACATTATAGCTAGTGGACTAGCCAGTGGACTAGCCAGTGGACTAGCTAGTGGACTAGCCAGTGGACTAGCTGGTGGACTAGCTGGTGGACTAGCTGGTGGACTAGCTGGTGGACTAGCTGGTGGACTAGCTGGTGGACTAGCTGGTGGACTAGCTGGTGGACTAGCTGGTGGACTAGCTGGTGGACTAGCTGGTGGACTAGCTGGTGGACTAGCTGGTGGATTAGCCGGTGGACTAGCTGGTGGACTAGCCAGTGGACTAGCTAGTGGACTAGCCAGTGGACTAGCTAGTGGACTAGCTAGTGGACTAGCTGGTGGACTAGCTGGTGGACTAGCTGGTGGACTAGCTGGTGGACTAGCTAGTGGACTAGCTAGTGGACTAGCTGGTGGACTAGCTAGTGGACTAGCTGGTGGACTAGCTGGTGGACTAGCTAGTGGACTAGCTGGTGGACTAGCCAGTGGACTAGCAGGTGGACTAGCTGGGACCTGAATAATTGTACAAGTTCTTATTTGGATCTAAGCTAGTTACTGTTAAAAAAAAAAAAAGAGAGCAAAGTGCTGCATTGGCCCAAGATGTGTGCGTAGGGACAGAAAACACAGGAAGTATAAGGCTGCAGCAGTCATAGAAGCTGAGTGGGTGTGGTTGTGTGTGGAGATGAGGTAGGGTTAGGGAATGAGGGGTGTGTGGTTGTGTGTGGAGATGAGGTAGGGTTAGGGAATGAGGGGGAGGGTGTGGTTGTGTGTGGAGATGAGGTAGGGTTAGGGAATGAGGGGTGTGTGGTTGTGTGTGGAGATGAGGTAGGGTTAGGGAATGAGGGGGAGGGTGTGGTTGTGTGTGGAGATGAGGTAGGGTTAGGGAAATGAGGGTTGAGGGTTTGTTGTTTTGTTCAATTTAGTGTTTCGAATGAGGGTTTGTGTTTTTTGTTGGAATGTGGGTATGGTTAGGTCATGAGGTTTAGTGTTTTTTTTTGTTTTTATATGGGGTATTTTTCTTTACATTATGGTTGTGTGGTTGTTTTTTGAGTGATGTAGGGTTCTTGCATGAGTTTTTGTGTTTGTTTTTTAGATTATTTCTTGTTTAGTTAATTAGGGTGAGTGTGTTTGTTTTTTTTTGTAATTAGTGTCTGTTTTATGGCATTCTGGGTTTTTGTTTTTTGTGGAGATGATTTCGTTTTAGTTTCATTATTTCTGTTTGGTTGTTTTTGGATCTTTTTTATTGGGTGTTTTTATGTAATGATTTTGGATTTTTTGTGTTTTTTTTTGCTCCTGATTTATTTTCTTTAATTGTTGTGTGTTTGTTTTTTTTGTCGCATGCTTTAATTAGTTGTACTTGTGTTTGTTTTGTTTGTTTCTATTATTTCGGTTTATGTGACTTCTTGGGTCGTTTTTTTTTTTTGTTTGGAATGGTGTTGTCTTTTTATTTAATTATTTTTAGTTGTTTTTGTTTTTTTCTATTTGTTTAGTTTTCGTTCCTTAGTGTTTCTGTGTTTTTTTTTTTTTGTTATTGTTTTCGTTTTCAGAGTAATTAGTTTTCGTTTTTTGTTTTTTTTTTTCTATTAGTAGGTTTCGTTTTCATTGCTTTTTTTTTTTTTTTTTTTTTGTAGTTACGTTCTTTTTCTTTCATTTTTGTCTGTTTTTTTTATGTTTGTTTTCTCTGCTTTATTTTTCTTTCCTTCGTTTGTTTTTGGTATTTCTTTTTTTTTTTTCTCTATTTTATTCTTCTTTCTACTTTCTTATTAGGTGTGGCATCTTGAAAGAACATGTGATTTATTGGTGCAACATTGTGGAATGTGGGCTGGTATGTGTCTGTGTGTGTGTGGAGAGGGAGGGAGGGAGAGACAGCTTCAGGTCTGGGACTCTGTCACTATTGGATACATTGCAGAATAGCAGGTTGTAATGATAGTAGTTGAAGGTCTTCCTGGCTTGTGAGTCACGTGTGATTTGTACTCAGTTACTGGAAGGCTGGTTTGGGTTCTATTCCAGTCACTTTATAGCTGAACATACACTGTATTCAGTAAGTATGGAATGTTTAAATACCTCGACTAGACTGGCAATTCCTGTGGGATGCTTGTGGTTAGAGCCAGTCAGTATGACCACTGGGCATTGGCGGGCAGTGCCTTTAGACCACTGGGCATGGGCAGGCAGTGCCTTTAGACCACTACTGGGTGGACAGAAGCTGTCCTTTCTGTGTGTGGGGATCAGTAGAAATGTATTGACTTCTAGCAGTCCCTTGACAATACATTCACATCTGACCAGATACAGCGGGGGAGTGCAGGGCGGGGGCGAGGGATTGTGGGGTTGGTGAGCGGGTTGAGAGTCAGTGGGTGGGCGGAGTGGGTCAGTGGGTGAGCGGAGTGGGTCAGTGGGTGGAGTGCATCACTATGCAGTGTTTACTAAGTGCATTATTTTCTCTGCCAGAGTCCAGACTCCAGCAGTTTCCTAGACCAAATGGAGCAAGTTCTGAACCAGAATGACCCAAAATTTGATTTTGGTTCCAACCTTGAAACTTTCGACTCCATGTCATCGCTTGATCATGTGGGCGTGGCTGACAACAAGCCAGCCGATGATGCTGGTAAGAAAGAGGACGAACACACTACTGCCCAGACCACGCCTCCTCCAGCACCTCAAGAGGCGGAGCCTGCTGTGAGTGAAGTGCCCCAGCCGACTGCCAGTAATGGAGTGGGTGTGTCCGTGGAAGTGGAAGTATTGGATGAACAAAGTCCAGCACCGAAACAGGAAGGTATGTAGGTATGGAAGGGTGGGCGTGGTCACAGTAAAGTGTTAAACTAAGCGTGCTCACATAAAAACAACTATTGTTTTTATCATTGAGCACTAAGCAGTAGCGTGTGTGTGTGTGTGTGCGTGTATGTGTGTGTGCTTGATTTGACTAATAGGATGTAGATGCATAATGCAGTCACTCCCTTCACCTTGCCTAACTGTATATCCACCAGGTCTTTCCTCCCTCCTGAAGCTGCCACTATTGATATCTGCACACTTTGTCTCTTGTTATTATACTGAAGGTTTGGGTTTTCTTAAACTTTAAGTGAGGAAGTGAGTGCATGCTTGCCACTGCAAGTGAGTTACCGTGGCAATTATAATTACCGGTAGCTTATGTATTTCAGTAAAACCAGTTGAAGTGATTAATTTGCCCTGTCCCACACTGTCCCACAAGGACTGGTAGCAGCAGTGATTAAGTGAGTGGGCGTGTACAACATTATGACCCTATAGCTAGTAATGTTTTACAGCTTTAGATTTGGGAATGTTTTTATTATCTGATTCAAGGACAGATCATTGTGTTACTGTATCAGCACACACACACATACACACACACATACACACACACTCATACACACACACACACATACCCACACACACACACATACATACACACAGTTTGATATTGGTCATTTTCCAGCAGGTGTGTTGTTATAAGAAAGCTGTGAGGTGTAAATGTGTCAATTGAATGGACTATGTACCAGTTTCAGGTTAAGCCTGCTGCTGCTGTGAGTGGTAATGGTTTTGTGTGTTGTCACTTTTTAGTACTTATAACTAGTTCAGCTCTTTCAATGCCTGAAGTGACTTGGCGTAGTATGTTTGTTATGGTAGTAATAGATAAGCCCTCAGCATGTGCCACACTAGCTCAAGGATGCCACACATGTAGTTTACTACTTGAAGCTTTCTGTTCAAGTTAGTGTAAGCTACTGTTAAACAAAACATAAACACAGAGTGGTCGACTCCTTCCCCCACAGGCATTTGCTCTACCAGTCTTAAAGTCAGTGTGTCTCCATTGGCTGAAACTTTACCTACATAATTAATTTGAGCTGCACTGATAAGAAGGATTGGCTTTTGGCTACATAAATCTTTCAAATTGGTATCTAAGCAATTGGTTATCACATGCTCAGTTTAGTCACACTTTACCCCATGAAATCTAGCTGTTTATGTGGGCATTATTGGACATACTGATAT
>WLWD01004583.1_pt1 | contig 19221 bp, 6 predicted proteins | sample 6712731 | NCBI WGS metagenome assembly WLWD01 (sample SAMN12718690, study PRJNA576275) | sponge metagenome | isolation source: marine sponge | host: Mycale hentscheli | place: New Zealand: South Island, Marlborough, Capsize Point | collected 2014-11-01
CCATTTCATTTTGCCTATTCCTGCTGAAAGGTATCTTGAAAAATCTTCACTGATCCAGTGTTTCTGGCATGCTCTATCTTGTCCTATTTCTTCTTCATAGAACAAATAAATAATATAGCCACTCTATACTAAGTCACATCTTGGTAACTTACTGCTACTTGTACGTTGCACAGTTAATTTCCCCCTCTACCCTTCCTCCAAAGTGGGCAGCCTGATCGCTATCACAGCTATCCAAACCGTGCGTGCTCTGTACTAAGGCTTCCCAAACACAAAAAGGAGCTCACGTGGGTGAAAAGGCCATAGGTCAGAGAGAGGTGTGGCTTTAGTCGGCACTTATATTCTTCTTGGTAACGCAATATCTTATGAATCTATCTGTATTTTGGGTGTGTGGTGGGTCAGAGATTCGAATAAATAGAGAAAAGGGAACGCCCCATTTCGAAAAGCGGTGAACACTAGTCTGTAATGGCGGAAAGCCTGCCACAAGTTCGTATTCAGGTGAGCACATAGCACGTAGCCACTCTGCTAGCTGATTAGTAGATCAGGTGTTGTTGTTTTTTTGCCCAGTTAGCTACTATAGATCTGTTGTTTGTTACTAGATCCAGTCTACACTAGCCCACAGTTTGTATAGATAACTTTTGCAATAGGTTTGAAAGAAGGAGAAATTTATGTCTGAGCATGCTCATAACATTCCAACAAAACTAACTGAAAAAAAAAAAAGAGGGAAAGTAATGTCTGAGCATGCTCACAACAAATGCACTGGCAACTGGAAAAAAGAGAGGGTAAAAGTCATGTTCCTGAGCATGCTCTTAAAAAGCACCATGTTCTTTTATGAGCATGCTCAGACATGACTTTCCCTCTCTTTTTTTCAGTTGCTAGTGTGTTTTTGAGGATAGTTAGACAAGACTATCCCTCTCTTTTTGCTATAGTTTGTAACAATTTTACTCTAGCCATTTGAAGTTTAGTTGGTTCCATTTGAAGTCTAGTTTGTTCCAGAAAAATAGTAAGTTGTGTGTTTATAACACATAAGCACAACGTATATTTGTTGTAATGTTTTTTTTTCTGGTTTGTTTTTTGTTATTGTTGTTGTGCTTGTTATTGTTTTATTTACAGTTTCTTACAATGTGTATTGAATTTGTATTTGGGATGTATTTGTATGTTTGTGCACTTTTATAGGAAGATTATGTTTTTTGTAATTTTTTAATGCACATGTTCATGTGTTAGCATTTTTATAAACAACACCGGGTGTCTTTCGAAGAGAAAAAAGCTTTTTTTTTCCGTTGCATTTTGACTAAACTGTTGGTACCGCTACATGAAAAAATTTTACAATTAAGTTCTCGTTTCTGTTGATTTACTGCTAAAAGCTAGAAACTCTTCCACAGCTATATCAGCAAGCTAAGGCCTTGGACTACCCTCTAGATGCTATAGGGGTCATGCTAAACAACTTGCACAATAAAAAAAAATGACTTGCTTCAATTAAGCAGACTGACTGGATTTTCGCTGAACTTGCGGCTCTGACAGGTCCCTACTTTTTAGGCTTTCTACCAGCTACATTTGGGTCTCTAGAAGTAAGAATATCTAAGCCAATGATGGCCCCAATATTAAAATAGCATAATTTTTTTTCATTCCTAGAAGTGAGGCATTTAGTAAACAGTGCAGATTAAAACAATTAACATAGTTGAGCCGACAAACTATATTTTATCAACTACCATATATAATTAATGTTTTGTTTATTCTACTATAGCTCCTCCCGTGCAAAAACAAATTGTTCTACTGAACAAAATTGAAAACCTATTCTTTCTAGTGCGTACTATACATTATTTTAGCACAGGAAGAAACAGTGCATTCTCTTATTACGTGTTTGTGTGTTTGGAAAAGCATGTCGTAGAGTTGCTGTTGTTATCATGTGTTTACTTTTCTGTAAATCTATAGTGAGTAAAATTGTATGTTTGTGTGTTTGCTTACACGGTTATAATTATAGTATTGTTGTTTATATGTATTTATTTAAAGTTGTCCACAATGTTTAGAAAGCGTATGCATTGATATAGGAATAAATTTGTTTGTGTGTTTGTTTTAATATATTATTTGTAGTCTTGTATAAGTTTGTTTGTGTGGTTGCATGTTAAAGTCTTGTTTTAATAGCACTTAGTGCTTTTTTTATTATATATATATATTTATTTATTTATTTGTATTTAGAGAGATCTCCATCCTCCAGTCTCACTTCACTGGGAGCACTGCCATACATGGCGTGAGGATGTCTATCCTGTACAATGTGCAGTACTAAAGAATAAATTGATAGTTATGCATTCTAATTATCGCACACTTCACATCTCTACTGACCTTCACTCATGGACTACTACTAGTGCACCATATAAATACTCGTCCCTAACTACCTACCAGTCTAAGTTTGTATTGGTTGGTGGAAGTCATCCCTCCACTTATGAACTCACTAACTCTCTGTTGACTAGTGCTACTGGTCTAGACTGGAAGCCATCGCTATGTGCCATGCCTACTCGTCGCTACGGAGCATCATCAGTTAGTGGAGGATCACCAGAGGTCCTGGTCCTGGCTGGTGGGCGTGGCTCACGTGACGAGGACTTGGACGTAGTGGAAGTTCTATTCAACGACCACTGGACGACTGCAGACTCACTTCCTTCTTCATGCAGTGACATGCGATCAACATTCCATGATGGCAACTTCTACTTCACAGGAGGAGCTGGCAAGGGGGAGATTCTATTTATATGCAGTTTAGAGTCCCTCATAGCATCTGCTAGTAATGGCAGGACAAGAAGACAAACAATATGGAGGACAGTAACCACACTTACTGCCATCTTAGCTATCACCTCCTATGTATTGAATCTAATCGGCATCGATGAATATTCTACCATTAGAAGTTACTCCAACAAGACAGAGGAGTGGATTGAAACTACTAGTGAGGGAGATAGACCAGAACAGAAGTATGGTGGATGTATAGCTACTGCAGTCTTGTCTACTGGACAGCTGCTGGTTGCTACTGAAGATGGAGTATACAAAGAAACTCTGTCAGGTTAGTATAAGTAAATAGCAGCATCTCTAGAAAGCCATCTTGCCTTCAGTGATATTGGCTTCTCTTTAGAATGTCCCATTGATAAATTATATGGGAAACTAAAGTTAACTATTAAAAGCTTATACTATAATAAAACTAGAATACTATTATTTATTATTAAGTTAATTATGTTAAAACTAAATATTTATTATATTAATTATATTATAATAAGTAAGGTAATTGATTGTCTTTGCCAAAATTGCAAGTGCTAGAGTGCAGCTGCTTCTACTGGCAGCTGCTTCTACTGGCAGCTGCTTCTACTGGCTTAGCTCCAGGCTATAAAACAAGCTGCCCACACTCTGTATTGCAGGAGCCAGCTAATGCTACTGGTGCTGTATGCAGGTTGTGGTGTATAGTATAACCAATGAGACTGTAATATCTGGAATTAGTATTTTATTTGCAAACACTTTATAATGCATATTTATTTTATGTTGAATAGTTTTCAAGTATGAAGATGCATACAAACACTTCATTGTTTCCAAGGAAGTGTTGGAGCTTCTCTCTTTAAAGTTTATGTCCCTTGGTCCTCCAAGACAAGGCAAGAGTACAACTCTGAGGAGAGTTAAACAAGAGATCATAGATCTTCTGTCAGCAGAAGAAGCTGAGCAGATTCATGGCAGCACAGGCACAGTGGAGTATTGCTCTGATGTGTTAGTCCAAGGCAAGTCTGATCCAACTACAGCAGAAAAAACAACAAACTGGACCATTGTAAAGAATCTCATAGAGGAAGCATCTCTACTCTTTCACACTCTCAAAGATAGTTTGGAGATTGAATCCATTTCTGAGGCTACAGCTGATTCTCATGGAGGTAGTGCCACCAAGGCAGAGGTCAGTCAGGCTAGCAGTACAGGGCAGTCTCACTCTGTGGAAGAGCCACCCCAACCTTCATTATTGCAGAAGATGATGACAAGATTGAAATCGTTTACCAGAAACAAGCAACCCAGGCATAAGGAAATCACTCCACTCTCAACAGCACATGACCAACCAGCTGATCAGGCAGTATCATTGCCAGATTATTCTGAAATAGCTGCCATATTCGAGACAGTGTCAAAACAACCACACTTTGCAGAAAATGTGAAGCATTCTTTTAAAGCTTTTTTGAGAATGGAGGACACTGGAGGTCAGCCTGAGCTGATGGACATGCTACCAGCACTCACCATAGGACCTGGTCTCTACTTGCTGTTCTTTAGCTACAAGTTCCAACTAGATGAGGAGTATCGGGTCTTTTATCAGAGAGCTTCAGGAGAGACTACTGCACCAGAGAAATCAGAGTTTACTCTGCAAGAGATGCTTTTGCGTACTCTGGCCAGTGTATCTTGTTTCAGTTCCTCCACCCATCTTCAACCTCTGCCAGGAGCAGACGACTCAGCCATTGGTGAGATACTGGAGTCCTCCAAGTCAGTAGTGTATATAGTGGGCACTCACAAAGACCAGGCTTCTGAGGAAGACATCGCTACAGTCGACTCACAGCTTCAAAAAGTGATTCGAGACACTGACTCCTACAAAAAAGGCATAGTTCAGTTCTGCTCAAAAGACAAGCTTGTTGTTTCTTTAGACAACATGGGAGGAGGAGTAGAAGAAATCCACCACTTGCATCAGCTACTGGAGAATGCCATGGAGAAACACTTTAAAAAGCTGAAAATTCCAGCTGTGTGGCTTCTGTTCAGCTTGTGTCTTCGCATGAAAGAAGTGAGGACAGCCAGCCTGGATACCTGCTTGGCCTTGTCCCATGCCTTCAATATGACACCCTACGAGACCAAAGCAGCTCTGTGGTTTCTTCACCACCATGCTGGTGTTCTGATGTACTTCCCCAGTGTGCCTGGTTTGGAAGACCTGGTCATCATAGACATTCAGGTAGTGTATGACAGTATCACTGGTGTCATTCTCAAAGCCATGAGCTTTGATAGCGTAGGTCAGGCCACATCTGAGAGATTCAGGAAGACAGGTCGATTCTCTATGACAGATTTGAAAACAGCTACAGCTGACATTTCAGGAGATCTGATTCCACCAGAGCAACTTGTAGCTTTGCTTGCATATCTTCACATCATAGCTGAGATTGCGTCAGTCAAATCTTCTGATACTAACTCAGTATTACAAGAAGAAAAAGAATACATCATGCCTTGCGTGTTAGAAAACACTAGTGCAAAGGAACTCGACCAATTCCACAAAGAATCCTGTAGATCTTGTTTCGTGGAACCCCTCTTGATGTACTTCAGTAGTGGGTTTACTCCTATGGGACTCTTTCCTGCTGCAATGGCATGCTTCGTATCCAACAAGTCCTTCACTTTCATTGGAGAAGGAGTCAAGAAAAACATGGTGCACTTTATGTACGGATCTAAACAAATTCGTGTAACATTTATATTTCGATGTAAATATTTTGAAGTCGTAGTTTCGTGTGATCCTACTTTCCAAGACTCCATTCACCGTGAATGTGCTGCTCTAAAACAAGAAATAGAAGACACTCTAAAGAAGGCTAGTTCCAGAATGAACTACAACAGCTCCATGGACTACCAGTTTGCCTTTGACTGTCGTTCACATGAAGGAGGGAATCATCTCGGGATAGTTCATGAAGTAGTAGAGTCCGTTCCTTCAGTCATGAAGTGTTTCAACAGTTCACAAGGAATTGCACTTCAGAATAAACATCTCATTTGGTATGGACAGGTATGTAGAAATAGACTTATGTATTCTAAATTGCTGTAACTAACAATCATTTTATTTGGTTTTAGAAATATGAGAAGAAAGATCCTGTAGTAGAGGGGACTGAAAGTAAGTCAAGTTATTGCAAGTATTTAGCATTATTGAAAAATGTTTTATTATTAGGTGGCAATAGCTTGAGTATATTTCTGAGTGTGTATCCTGACTTGGTCCTCTCAGTGAAGCCTTGTGTTATGACAGTAGCTGATCACTGCTACAGTATTGGACTCCTATCTCCTGACATGTATGACCAGCTCCTTCAACGTCAGAACTGGATTGATGTAGAGAAGACAAGGAACCTTCTGAGCAGCATTCGTACAGTCTTAACAACTAGACCTACTGCCCTCAAGGAGTTTGTTAATGTATTGTCTCAAGTGGACTATTGTAGACAAGTGGCAGATAAAATACAGCAACAGCTCCAGTAAGTATATTGTCATTATTGTGGCATTTGAATTATTGTATTCTTTGTGTAATAGAATTGCTGTGGATTGAATTCTATCAACACTACATGGACATACATTTGAAAACATTCATATTGTATTTTATACTTTATTATTTTATACTTCATCATATCCCATATTTCAAATTTACATATTGTCTACTCTTTTTTTTTATTCAATCATAACAATTTAATTATAACTTCAAATTTCTACTTCATTTGTTAACTCCTACACTAAATTTTACTTTATAGCTAGAATGAAGCACCAAAGGTGCGAACCCTCAGTGCTATTAAACACTACCTAGCTATTACTATATAATCTCCTTCCAAAAGAACAAGCAATCTGTTAGCTATTTTTAATGAGCCATCAAAATAGCTCGTCCAATAAAAATGATGGAAACGCCGTCTTCATAAGAGAAGAAGCTAAACTAGCCAGAGAAACAGTCTCGCTTGCCCCGAAACTACCAGAAACACTCACCTGTACTGTATACATTTTCAACTAAATCGAACTACACCGCTGGCTGCAAAAATTATTTGCTCACATGATTACGTACGACCACCCGGTTCAGAAACCTTCCTGACCTAAGTAGGTGGAAAAACTCGCGAACCCTGATACCACAAAGGTGGCAGGTTTCAAACCCTATGGAAGGAAGAGCTGACTGTGAGTGTGCTACGAGGGGTCCGACACAGAAGAAATCTCGTACAAGGCCTCCAGAAATCTTTTGAAATCCAGCAATCAGCGCCGCGCTGGCATGAAATCGTGAAATCTGCAAGAAATCTAGAAATCTGCACGAAATCAGGAAATCAGCGCGAAATATCGCAAAATTCAGAAATCAATTCATTTTAATGGTATTCACAACATTTGATGTGCTTTATTTCGTACCTTTTGTGTGTGACGCTCGGTGTGACGCTTTTTCTGCTGCTGCTTTTGTGCTGCAAATTTAGCTGCAAGTGTGAAAGCTTCTCACTTATTATATAGTAAGGTGTCTAGAAATGTTAAGTGAGCATTTATGTATGCTATCATTGTACATTATATTATTTTGATAAAAGCGTTGCTAATTAGTTAGCTAACTATAAGTACTGAAAACTCTGAGACTGCTGCCTCCAACTGGTAGCCAATATCAAGATATAGCCCTCAGGAACTTAATTTTAGAGCATGATTTATCTAGTGAGTGTTATGTTAATTTTTTTATATTTGGCAAGCCTCTATCACCATATTATGTAAACCTTATAATTTCGGATATGCTGTGTATTTTTATGGATTTGTTTGTATTCCCTATTTCTAATTTCTCGGTAAATTTGTTTAGTGCTACCATAGAAGTGGATTGATTTTGGAAAATTTAGCCATTGTTTGATTCCATTTGGTATGTTTTCCCATTAATTAGCTCCTATAAGCATAAATCAATGCAGTAATATTTTTAAGGTTTTTAATGCTTATAAAGAGTGGATCAATGGCACAATGACTGTAAAAGATTAAGTTAGAGCTATTGTAATGCTTTAACTCTTGAGAACTATTTTATTCGGTGACCCTTTTAGCAGACGATAATATTTTTGCTGTGTTATCAATTTACCAAAAATGTATTATACTATTAATTCTTGGTAACTACATACAATTTGGCCAATATTGACCATTGTAGTGAACTTCATATTTTTAATTCATGAAAATAAATGATTTTTTTAAGGCTTTGTACCTCAAATAATATGCTAAATTTTTCAATTTCAAATGATTCGGATGTATCATATCATCATTTTTTATATTGTCATTTCAGAATGGCAACTCCAGTGGGTGAAAATAATTCGTATGAATTACAATCAACGGAAGCTATCAGCTACATGAAACAAATGCTTCCTGATTATGTTGTCCAATGTTTTATTGCGTCTGGATTTGACACACTTTCAGTGATATCTCATATGAATATTAGTATGGATCCAGGAAATTCGATTCAAGAAATTGAAAAATTTATTAATGATGAGTGTGCAGATGATCCTAGGTATGCCCGTGGTATTACTGTTGGAAACCGCTTTAGGTTTCCTCCTGGTCACCGGCATGCAATTGAAGCTTTTGTTAGAAAAGTAAAGGAGTTGCAGGAGAACAAGAATAAGCCTGAAAAACAACAAATAAAACGTTTCAAAAGGTTTGCAAAGCCGACCACTTCTAGTAACTCTAGCGATTCTCCATTACAACGATTGCCAAATCAAGCAAATTTTCTAGCTGAAAAGCAACTTAATGATATGCATGTAAATGCATTCCAGCATTTGTTAAAGAAAGAGTTTGGAGTTTGTATTGGTGGGTTTATGAATACTTTATTACAGAACAGAGTACCTTTAGAACTAGAGGAGGACAAAATGGTATTACAGGTTATTCATGTTAGAGGATGTCATTGGGCAGCACTTCAAGTTAATGGAAAAGATGATATTTTCTATTATGACTCCTTATATGACTCACTCTCTCAGGATACATTTGAAGTAATTGCTCAGTTGGTTCATAGTGACAATCCAGTGTTGAACGTGAAAATCATGAATATGGCTAGGCAAAATGGAAGCACTGATTGTGCACTTTTTGCATTGGCGACGTTAACCTGTATATGCTTGGGAATGGATCCACAAACAGCTGTGTTTGACCAAGATGAACTGCGTTCTCATTATATTAGTATGCTGGAAAGCGAAATAGTGGCAAGTTTTCCAATAAAGAAGAGAAGGAGATTTTCAAACCCCTATAAACTAGATGACTGTCCCATTTATTGCTACTGTAGACTTCCAGATGATGGACATAAGATGATAGCATGTGATCGTTGTGATGAATGGTATCATTTAAGATGTATTGAAATAGATAAGGAAAATTATTTGTGGTACTGCAAGAAATGCCTTCCGAACATATGAATTTTTTTTATTTGTTATCAAGACCATGACTGCACTTTTTTCTTTTTTCTTTCTTTCTTTTTTTTTTTTGCAATTCTTCATCATTTTTTAAATTGTAAACATTTTTCAAGAGTCATAGTATTAAAACGAAAAAAAAAAATCAAATAATACTTCACTATATTTTTTTGAACAACAATATTAATTCATTCTAATCATAGGTTAGATCAGTAGTGATAGAACTATTCCTGTTGCAGTGTACTATTCTATATTTTTGTGTGTAACTAGAAAAGTAGGAATGTAATCAGAAAGGATGAAAAATAATATTTAGCTAAGACTGCTCATTAAAATCAACTAATATTATTAAATCATTATTGTTTAATTTTGTTATTTATTATATATTACTATATTTTCTATTTATTATATTAATAATTATTATTACTATTTTATTATTATGGTTGTTGTTATTATCATTATTATTAGTTAATTGTTACTAATATCATCTCCCATGAATTTTATATTATTGCTTTGTACATACTGTAGCTTAACCTCAAGGCTGGTCTTTATAAAGCCAGCTAGCTAGTTATAAGTGTAAAATTCACCAAAACTCGTGGTTAGCAGACATATATTGAAAATTTTTGAAATCAACATAATTTTTTTGAAATCTTATGAAATCAAGTGGAAATCTGTGAAATCAAGCTGATTTCGAAATCTCGTACGCAGAAACTGGTTGTGTCGGACCCCTCGGTGTGCTATAAATGAAGGACTCGGCGCCGGTACAGAAAGCTGTGTGAAGGAATGAGGCACAGGCCAGGCTGGGGATGAGAATCTAAGAGGGTTTTCTTCTGAGTCTACCAAGATTCTTTTTGAGTTGGTACAGAAAGGGATGACTGGATCAGGAAGACTTGCATGGATCAAATGAAAACAGCAATTGCAGCCACAGGATTAGACCTGAGCCAAATAAAAGTAAGAGAATTATAGCAACATTAATAGAATAGTACACTGGTTGAAATGTAGGGTTATATACTAAGGCCATACTAAGTAATTAGTTTCTTAGTCAATCATTACTGAGGAATGCTGCTTTTTTTCCTTTTCTTTTTTTTGCATGGTCAATGTTGCACTGGAAAAAGACCTGATGTTACTAGGCATACTGTCTGGCTATACCAGTTTTGAATGACTAGCTAGCTCCCCTTTGTACACTTATTGCACATGTATATTAGACTAGTTAAACCACAAGAGTGTTAATAAAAAAAAATGCAATTGTTAACAAACTAAAGCAGGTGGGGCTTGAGAAATAAATAAATAAATTTGTATTGCTTAATTAAGTAGACTAAGGTTGAGCTGGGGTGTTAGGGAGGAGTTTCATATAGCCAGCAGATGGACATCCTATACCCGGCTCAGGTACTTTTCTAATTCTGCCCACTTTATACTTTGAGCTGGTAGCAGCGGAAACTATAGAAACTGTTAATATGAAGCACCAACGTGTGAACCCTCAGTGCTACTACACTCAGTATCTAGCCATTTCAAAATCATTTTTCGTACCAATCAGGTATCAATATAAACTGTGCAATGAAAACAGAGATGTTTGTTTTATAAGACAAGTAAACATGCAAGTGATGATCTCCAGTAGTTCAATGGGAAACTCCAATTCAAACACACTCATTAACTTCTCAGCATAAACCAAAACTATTGTATACTGCAAGAAATTATATGCTCACTTGATTACGACATGATGAAAGGGGCGCTACTCACAAAAGCTAGTGCTTATGTACACAGAGCTCATAATAGCTTCACGTTTTCTTAAAAATCAGCCTGCAATTCACTAAGTAGAACAATAAAAGGTCTCATATCGTTGTTCTGAGTAAGGATACCTAAATCAACAATTAATTGTAAGTAATCTCCAAAATCAGAGCGTGACAGACAGACAAACAGATAGAACGACAACTATAACCATCTCGTGCACGCTCGCAGAGAGCTAATTAGCATCATTCTAAATATACCCCTTCTAATTCAGGACTCATCATGTATCACCCAAGAGTTTTTGTTTTGTTTTTTCATTATGTCAGTTATGGTTTTTTGTTAGCATAATTTTAGAATGTGCTAGCATTTTTCATTTAATGGTCACAATGCAAGTGAAAATTACAGATGAATGTTATTTAGATAATAGGTATTTTATAAATGATGTGCTCTTATGAAAATATCTAGTTTGTTGTCCGTTGTTTCATGGGACAGCAGAAAAGTTATACGGGATGTCTCATCAAAATTTGAAATGTATTTAATTTGAAACTTTCACAGGAGACTCTTCCTTGTGGTTGAATAGTCATGTTTATAGTCGCATGTGACTGGTAAACTGATTATGGGGGACTTTGCCCCCCCCCTTCCCCCCATCAGGTCAAGCATGAGCCCCGCTTGAGGGGGCTGTGCTCCCCGCACCCCCAAGATGAATGCATTCTTTTAATTTGGTATAAACACACCTATATAAGTAGGTAGGGTTTCTGAGAAATACCCGTAGACAATTGACGGCAATACTTGAGAGTTATGCTAAGTTTCTTCCACATACATAGAAATGAAGTTCAAGAATCACTAACTACTTCTCAAAACTTTCATTGTTTCACCTTGTGTCAAATGCTCAATTTTGTAGATAGCATATTCAGCAATGAAAGAGACGCCACAAATACTGAAGCAAGACATTAAAGTTACTGAATCAATCATTGAAGGTTGGAGGCTCTGTTAATGGGAACACTGACTTTGAAGTCTGTCTTCTGTTAGCAATTTGAAAGGGATATTGCTTATTAATATGCAGCAGCATCTCAATTTGGTTGAATAAAAAAGAAGTGCAGAATATTTGAAACTATTGTCACTCGAGTAACATATGATGTTTCAGATAACTGGTGCTCCACTGTATAATCTTTATTCTATTCTAATTTCAGCAATGGATATTATGCTGAGCGTGGCTGGTGTAGAAGAAAAGATGAAGCAGTCGTCTCAGTCACTTGTAGGTAATGTCACACCCTGGAGTCACCCAGTAAAAGATTATATTATCTTGTGGTAATTTGCTTTGTTTGATATAAGGATTTTTTTTAACAGGGTCTAGTTGGCATTTCTAAAATAGCCTTTGCATGTCTATGCTATACCGGGTTTCTTATTTTTTTTATCTTGATATGTTTGCTTGAATGTGCAGCCAAATCAAGTGAGCGTTCTATCCATTATTGTACTATTGTTATTGAACGCTCTAATTTATAATGTACAGTAACTAGTTGGACTAAAGTATCAGTGCAGCAATAAATTATTAATTACACTCAACAGTGCTCTCACGCCATATTTTTACTGAAAATATTTGCATATTCAAGTGCCTTCTGTGTTATTGGATAGCTATGTCAAGACATCATCAATTTGAGTGCGTTGGTTTACTTCTTTCAAAGATGCAGGCACTTTCATAGTTATTGCACCTCCTTCCTTGTCTCAACTATAACAAGTCTTACATAATAGTAATAACTTGAGTATCTCTTTATAACCAATAGTGCTGTTTAAAGGTCTGTTGTTTGATACAGGAGAATATTACGAGTCTGTTGGCTTCAGATGACTGATATTCAATGAATAATAAATTTAATATGCACTGCTTGCGTGTGAATACCATAGTAACGAGTTTCTTGTTGAAGGAGCTGGGGGGACATGGTAATCCAACGTGACAACTCTGAACACTAAATATTGTCTTAAGCCACATCCTGTTTAGTTTAATACATATCCTATGTGGCAACAGGTAATAGGCCCTGTTCAATACATACTATTTAAATTTAACCCAACATTTCAATTTCTTGCTTACATGCAAGTCCTCCTCAGGGGTCGGAGGTCAAACTCTCCACGGTTAGTCTTATAAAATAGGATGTTAACAGTAAGATAATTGGTGAGTGCTTACTCTTTAACATATCCTCCAGGGTGACTTGCATGCAGCATTTTCAGCCAGAACATGCTTAGCAGCAACATCACCTGTTTAATGGGAAATGGTACACATGACACCAGAAAAAGCAAGTCTTAAAGACAGAGACAGAGTGAGATCACATTAATGTATGCTTACCCCCCTCTTATTCAAGGTTACTGAAAATCCACTGGGGAAATGTGGATATTCCTTTACCATATAGAGTCAGTAGCTATGTTATTTGCTGTTATGGATAGAGCAAGTGGGCATCTCCAAACCTACATATTAGTCGAGATGTTGATCAGCTGAAGTCAGTTTTGATAACTTTCTTGTGACTCAACTTCATAATTTTATCGTTGTTTATGAACTTATTGAATCCTTCACAAATGCAATGTAACTTATGTCAATTCTCTTCCGGGAGTTTTAGATAGAGGGGAAGGGGAAGATTTACTTTCTGCATTTCTTTTTGCTATTACAAAAGACTACAGTAGTTCATTCTTTAGAATGATTCCTTTGTTATACAGGTGCACATTAATAGAAGACGAAGAAACTAAATCATGATTCCATGCTGGACTGTGAACTGACTGAAAGAGTAAATACGGTAATTGATTATGCACACGTATGTGTGTGTTTTCGACGATGTGATAGGACCATAGTGGGATCCTAAGGGATTGACATTCATGTGAACGTTTATTAAATGTTAAACCTGCCAGTGATGCTTTAAGTCCTTGAGGTGAAAGAATTAGTTATTAGTTATTCCATTGTCTTGTTAGTCCAAATTGTACCCCAAGCCCCTCCCCATCAGATGCTGTCAAAAATGCAATCTAGCAGGTTAAATTTTAATTTGACAATATGACAGTAGTGGGTGGGGCTTCCCAGAAGTACCCATGGACGATTGACAGTAATGCTGGACAATTAGTAGTGCTGCAGCAATCCCAGCTTCTTAGGATGAAATCATAAAATATTGTTATACAGCTGTAGCTAAATGTACATGCTATAGCTGATGTGTTAAATTATCATGGTATGAGTTCAATGTAATGCTATTATGATATCTGATGTATTTGCAGTGACAGCAAGAGGTGATGGCAGAATACCATGTTTAAAGTATACTAATAATTTTTACAATAATAAACACAATTTAAACTTTTCTTGATTTTTAGCAACCTTCTGATACTAAATGTGAATATCAGCACAATGGCAAAACAAGTTTCTCTTTAGCAGGCTTTCTCGAAAATACTCTACAATAGCGTAATAACTATTTTATCTAACATTTTTAATTGATGGTCCATACTATAATATTATTAATTTATTAGGTTTGTTAGACATAGCTCCCTGTATAAAAATCACCTACCATAATTGTTTTTAGATTTTATAAATAATTGTGACTAGTTTTAAAAGAGCTTAGCTATATCATTTAGTATAGTTGGCATTAATACAATTCTAAAATGAAATACGTTTGCCCTCAGGGCAAAAGAACTTTTTACTTGCCTGTCGTCTATCTACGAAAAAGCTAAGTTTTTTTTTCATACAAAGTGATAACTATCATTGTAATTAATAATTGTGAAGTAATTTGTAGACACACATAGATACAGAGGGATTATTGAATTGTAATAAAATAAGACTCCTCATTTGGTAAGGTACAATCTGACATGGGTGCTGTTCAACAAAGAGTATTGAGCAGATTACTGAAGAAGTAGCAGCCATTGCATTCGAGCCTAACACCGAGTGTAATGTTCAGAAATATGTATGTGACACCATTTGCATAGTTAAAAAGAAAATGATACTAAAAAGATTATTGGATCATATAAACTCTTTGGCAAGAAGTCCTAACATCAGGTTAATTTTTTATTAACATAACATTGGCTTTTTGAACAAAAAACATTGCTACAATTATTGTTCATATTATTATTGTGATTATTATTATTATTATTATTATTATTTATTTATTATTACTGTTTATTATCAATTTTATTATTGTGATTATTATTATTATTATTATTATTATTTATTTATTATTGCTGTTTATTATCAATTTTATTATTATTATTATTATTATTATTATCAGCATTATTATTATGGTTATTTTGTGGGCCTAGCTGACCTCCACAAAATTCCCTATACATTTAGCTACAAATATGCATTCACTTCCATATTGTAAAGCCTTGCAGCTGCTCACATACAAATGTAGTTTATGACCATGTCAAACTTGTCTTGTGATATAGCTTTCAGCTATTTTCAAATTTTCCATTATAAGTAATTATTCCAACAAGTAGAGTTAGAAACCATCTGTGGTGCTAAATGTCCACCCACCCCAGCTGATTGTTTGTTTAAACTATCCGCTGGTTAGCTAGATAGTCTTAAACTGGGCTGACGACAATAGCTACAGTAAATTCTTTCCAACTTGGTCTCCTCATTGGCTACACAGCTAGGCCCAAATTTATAACTCTGGCTGTCTTCCCAACTGCCCTAGTCAGTGCGAGCAAAATAAATCATTATTATTATTGTGGGTGTGGCTTGGCCGATTAGAGTCAAGTCAACCGAAGTTCTGGTCATCTAACATCTTCACAGGAATGGCCAGGTAGTCACTGCAACCAGGGAAGTCTGTGTTAGTTCAAGGGTTAATCTGAAACTAGCTCTTCAATAGCCAATGATTAAGTTAACTAATATACTAGACTTTAATAAGAGTACAGGAAAATCCACCAAATATTACAAAGCAGCCAGTTTGCAGCATGGGCTAAAACATGATACAGAAAATGAGGAGTTGCATCCTGGCACAATGTGGTAAGTTCATGACTGGAAGATGCCAGAGTTCATGACCAGTCTGAGGTGAGAAATGCACACATCACAAACACAAAATGATGAAATATGTGTGAGAAGATTGCAGGCTGCACAGACACACATAAAATTTATCTTCTATTTGTGTGAATCTTTTCTGCTATGACTATAGTAGCTACCACTTTATTACTTAAAAACTACTATAACTACAGTTGTTGTTTTAGCTATTATTATATTATTATTGTAATTATAACTACTGTTGTTGTTGTAGCTATTATTATATTATTATTGTAATTATGAATACTGTTGTTGTTTCAGCTATTATTATATTATTATTGTAATTATAACTACTGTTGTTGTTTTAGCTATTATTATATTATTATTGTAATTATAACTACTGTTGTTGTTTCAGCTATTATTATATTATTATTGTAATTATAACTACTGTTTGTTGTTTTAAAGCTTTATTAATCAATTATTGCTAATTATAACTAGTTTTTGTTTTTCTATTATTATATTTTATTGTAATTATGAATACTGTTGTTGTTTTTTCAGCTATTCTTATATATATTGTAATTATCCCGACTGTTGTTTGTTTCCGCTATTATTATATTATTATATAATTAAACTACTGTTGTTGTTTCAGCTATTATTATATTATTATTGTAATTATAACTACTGTTGTTGTTTCAGCTATTATTTTATTATTATTGTAATTATGAATACTGTTGTTGTTTCAGCTATTATTTTATTATTATTGTAATTATAACTACTGTTGTTGTTTCAGCTATTATTATATTATTATTGTAATTATAACAACTGTTGTTGTTTCAGCTATTATTATATTATTATTGTAATTATAACTACTGTTGTTGTAGCTATTATTATATTATTATTGTAATTATAACTACTGTTGTTGTTTCAGCTATTATTATATTATTATTGTAATTATAACTACTGTTGTTGTTTCAGCTATTATTATATTATTATTGTAATTATAACTACTGTTGTTGTTTCAGCTATTATTATATTATTATTGTAATTATAACTACTGTTGTTGTTTTAGCTATTATTATATTATTATTGTAATTATAACTACTGTTGTTGTTTCAGCTATTATTATATTATTATTGTAATTATAACTACTGTTGTTGTTTCAGCTATTATTATATTATTATTGTAATTATAACTACTGTTGTTGTTTTAGCTATTATTATATTATTATTGTAATTATAACTACTGTTGTTGTTTTAGCTATTATTATATTATTATTGTATTTATAACTACTGTTGTTGTTTCAGCTATTATTATATTATTATTGTAATTATAACTACTGTTGTTGTTTTAGCTATTATTATATTATTATTATTGTAATTATAACTACTGTTGTTGTTTTAGCTATTATTATATTATTATTGTAATTATAACTACTGTTGTTGTTTTAGCTATTATTATATTATTATTGTAATTATAACTACTGTTGTTGTTTTAGCTATTATTATATTATTATTGTAATTATAACTACTGTTGTTGTTTTAGCTATTATTTCATTATTATTATTGTAATTATAACTACTGTTGTTGTTTTAGCTATTATTATATTATTATTATTGTAATTATAACTACTGTTGTTGTTTTAGCTATTATTATATTATTATTGTAATTATAACTACTGTTGTTGTTTCAGCTATTATTATATTATTATTGTAATTATAACTACTGTTGTTGTAGCTATTATTATATTATTATTGTAATTATAACTACTGTTGTTGTTTCAGCTATTATTATATTATTATTGTAATTATAACTACTGTTGTTGTTTCAGCTATTATTTTATTATTATTGTAATTATGAATACTGTTGTTGTTTCAGCTATTATTTTATTATTATTGTAATTATAACTACTGTTGTTGTTTCAGCTATTATTATATTATTATTGTAATTATAACAACTGTTGTTGTTTCAGCTATTATTATATTATTATTGTAATTATAACTACTGTTGTTGTAGCTATTATTATATTATTATTGTAATTATAACTACTGTTGTTGTTTCAGCTATTATTATATTATTATTGTAATTATAACTTACTGTTGTTGTTTTAGCTATTATTTTATTATTATTGTAATTATAACTACTGTTGTTGTTTTAGCTATTATTATATTATTTTGTAATTAATAAACTACTGTTGTGTTTTAACAGCTATTCTTATAATTATTATTGTAATTATACCGACTGTGTTGTTTAGCTATTATAATATGATTATTGTAATTATAACTACTGTTGTTGGTTCAGCTCATTAATTAGCATTCTTATTGTAATTATAACTAACTGTTGTTGTTTTTAGCTTTATTCTATTTATTTTTGGTATTATATCTACTGTTGGTTGTTTTCAGCTATTATTTTTATTATTTGGTAAATTCTACTACTGTTGTGGTAGCTATTATTATATTATTATTGTAATTAAACTCATGTTTGTTGTTTCACTATTATTATATTATTATTATAAGTTATACTACTGTTGTTGTTTCAAGCGATTATTATATTTTAGTAATTATAACTACTGTTGTTGTTTTAGCTATTATTTCATTATTATTATTGTAATTATGACTACTGTTGTTGTTTTAGCTATTATTATATTATTATTGTAATTATAACTACCGTTGTTGTTTTAGCTATTATTTCATTACTATTATTGTAATTATAACTACTGTTGTTGTTTCAGCTATTATTATATTATTATTGTAATTACTACTGTTGTTGTTTTAGCTATTATTTCATTATTATTATTGTAATTATAACTACTGTTGTTGTTTTAGCTATTATTATATTATTATTGTATTTATAACTACTGTTGTTGTTTCAGCTATTATTATATTATTATTGTAATTATAACTACTGTTGTTGTTTTAGCTATTATTATATTATTATTATTGTAATTATAACTACTGTTGTTGTTTTAGCTATTATTATATTATTATTGTAATTATAACTACTGTTGTTGTTTCAGCTATTATTTTATTATTATTGTAATTATAACTACTGTTGTTGTTTCAGCTATTATTATATTATTATTATAATTATAACTACTGTTGTTGCTTCAGCTATTATTATATTATTATTGTAATTATAACTACTGTTGTTGTTTCAGCTATTATTATATTATTATTATAATTATAACTACTGTTGTTGTTTCAGCTATTATTTTATTATTATTGTAATTATGAATACTGTGGTTGTTTCAGCTATTATTATATTATTATTGTAATTATAACTACTGTTGTTGTTTTAGCTATTATTATATTATTATTGTAATTATAACTACTGTTGTTGTTTTAGCTATTATTATATTATTATTGTAATTATAACTACTGTTGTTGTTTCAGCTATTATTATATTATTATTGTAATTATAACTACTGTTGTTGTTTCAGCTATTATTATATTATTATTGTAATTAT
>WLWD01004774.1_pt1 | contig 19205 bp, 26 predicted proteins | sample 6712731 | NCBI WGS metagenome assembly WLWD01 (sample SAMN12718690, study PRJNA576275) | sponge metagenome | isolation source: marine sponge | host: Mycale hentscheli | place: New Zealand: South Island, Marlborough, Capsize Point | collected 2014-11-01
GGGGGTATACTGAGGAAATGTAGAGGGTATACTGAGGAAATGTGGGGACATACTGAGGAAATGTGGGGATATACTGAGGGAATGTGGGGATATACTGAGGGAATGTAGAGGGTATACTGAGGGAATGTAGAGGGTATACTGAGGGAATGTAGAGGGTATACTGAGGGAATGTAGAGGGTATACTGAGGGAATGTGGGGATATACTGAGGGAATGTAGAGGGTATACTGAGGGAATGTAGAGGGTATACTGAGGGGTATACTGAGGGAATGTAGAGGGTATACTGAGGGAATGTAGAGGGTATACTGAGAGACCAGTAAATTCTGTTATTTTAGAATCACAACCCACAAGTCAAGATACCAGTAATTCACTTCCAATGTAAAGACTGTCATGAAGCTATAGACAACAGGAAATATTGCTTCAAACTTATCGCACGTATGTTCTGTAGAGTAATTATCAACACTTGCCAGATCATATGATGTCATTTATTTATGTATCCATAGAAACTAAAACATATACATTTGATGCGGAAACAGAGAAAGATTTGCTGGAGTAAGTTACGAGTCATTAATGAGATGGCAGGAGGAGGAGGGGGTGGGGCGTGCTCGATAACAATAGAATAATCGGCGAGCGAGCGTAGCGAGCGAGACACTTACAGGGGTAACACAATCGAAAATCGGGGATGTTTGTTTATTTATTTAGATATATGTATGGACGTATGTATGTCATTTTGTACTTTGACCCTCCGTATTTTTGTGTTCGCTCCGCGTTCGACCCCGTCCCAAACTTCACTGAACAGAATCCTCTGGTGTAGCGACCATTACCCGTATCACCTATTGTTTACCGCTTTGTTTTGTTTTGCTGGTGCTGGGAGCTCCATTTCTATTCGAGTTAGTGGCGGTGGTAAGTTAATACACTATTTGTCACAGTTATAAGCACTACTCAACAGCATTTACTTGACAATTCATTGTCCACTAGACGAACCACGAAGGTAAGTCTTGCGTAGGTATGTTCAGTTGTGTGAAAGTATTGTGCGTTACAACTACTATTAAGAATATCACAAAGAAATTTTTAAATAACGTGACTTGATTTTGTTGCTTCTTTTTCAATTCAAACAATTGAGGGGAGCGGTTACTATGTCATTGAATCCCCTTTACTGTATATGCGTAATTTAACAACTCAACTTTATTTTAGTAGTTTGAATAACAATAGTGTAGTTTAAGGCTCGCTCGCCATTTGTGCTCAAGCACACCACTAGTAATAATGTCAAGCAAGTGGGACACTATCGGGTGGACTAGTGGATGCACATGTGACATATTAGTAGCACGTGTTACATGTTAGTAGCATGTGTTACATATTACTGTAATGCATTTGACAGTCTTTGGGTAAAGTCCACGAGAGCTGGTGGTTTCAAGGAGGACTTGATCACTGCAGGTCCTAGCTACCTTCTGTTTACTTCTCAATGCAATATTAATATTCATAGCGAGTGTACAGGACGTGCTCAACACAACTCTGCTACTGCAGCTCCAGCATGCCCATATAAGGCAAATACATGTCCACTTGATCTAGTAGTTGAAAACAACTCTTGGGCTTCAACTAATGAATCATTACTGGCCAATGGAGCAGAGCTGAGTGGGTGTGGCGTACTTGCATGAGTGGGTGTGGAGTACCTTGCATGAGTGGGTGTGGCATACCTTGCATGAGTGGGTGTGGCGTACCTTGCATGAGTGGGTGTGGAGTACCTTGCGTGAGTGGGTGTGGCATACCTTGTGTGGAGTACCTTGCATGAGTGGGTGTGGCATACCTTGCATGAGTGGGTGTGGCGTACCTTGCATGAGTGGGTGTGGAGTACCTTGCATGAGTGGGTGTGGCATACCTTGTGTGGAGTACCTTGCATGAGTGGGTGTGGCGTACCTTGCATGAGTGGGTGTGGCGTACCTTGCATGAGACATCTCTTTGCTAATGGCTTTGGTGTTAGCTAGATATATCTCACACACGCGTGCACACATGCACACACTCATGCTGTCTGTCTGAGAACACTCTCTAGTGATAATATGAACTATCTCATTCTGTTCTGCCATGAGTCTCTCTCTCTCTGTCTGCAGATGGAAACATGCCATGCAAAACTGTCAACTCAAACTTTTCCAGGGAGAGTTTGTGAGTGAAGATATGTGTATGTGTGTGTGCATGTGTTTGTGTTTGTGTGTATGCATTTATGTGTGTGTGTGTTTTTCTATTGCTATGTAGGATTCGACTCTGTTAACGAGAAATAGTGGCACGGTTAACCAAGTCAAGCCGAGTAGTGACATGCGCCTGCTGGTCAAGGTCAGGAATAGCACATGACATGTAGTGACATAGTGATGACATGTAGTGATGACATGTAGTGACATAGTGATGACATGTAGTGACATAGTGATGACATGTAGTGATGACATGTAGTGACGTAGTGATGACATGTAGTGACGTAGTGATGACATGTAGTGACGTAGTGATGACATGTAGTGACGTAGTGATGACATGTAGTGACGTAGTGATGACATGTAGTGACGGAGTGATGACATGTAGTGACGTAGTGATGACATGTAGTGACGTATGAATGACATGTAGTGCGTAGGATGACATGTGTGGACGTAGTGATGACATGTCGTGACGTAGTGAGACATGTATTGACGTAGTGATGACATGTAGTGACGTATGATGTAGTGACGTAGTGATGACATGTAGTGACGTAGTGATGACATGTAGTGACGTAGTGATGACATGTATTGACGTAGTGATGTACATGTAGTGACGTAGTGATGACATGTAGTGACGTAGTGATGACATGTAGTGACGTAGTGATGACATGTAGTGACGTAGTGATGACATGTAGTGACGTAGTGATGACATGTAGTGACGTAGTGATGACATGTAGTGACGTAGTGATGACATGTAGTGACGTAGTGATGACATGTAGTGACGTAGTGATGACATGTAGTGACGTAGTGATGACATGTAGTGACGTAGTGATGACATGTAGTGACGTAGTGATGACATGTAGTGACATGTAGTGATGACATGTAGTGATGACATGTAGTAATGACATGTAGTGACATAATGATGACATGAAATGTAGTAATGACATGTAGTGACATAATGATGACATGAAATGTAGTAATGACATGTAGTGACATAATGATGACATGTAGTGATGACATGTAGTGGTGACATGTAGTGACATGTAGTGATGACATGCAGTTGGTGATGTTAGGTCATGAAGGGTTGGTGGTTCATTGTTAATTATTCTGTGGTATTGTAACCCTTTACCAGAAAACAATATACGTTGCCAGAAACTAGTCACACCAGTTAGTTGTAACGTGAAAGAAGTTGCCATGGTAATGGTATTATAACATACTTTCATTGATGCGTATCCAGGTAAACAGCCAGTAAATTAATGTCTGATACAGCCCTTACAAAAATAGATATGTGCTGCATGTATGCCATATTTATAATGCATTCATTGCAACACATGTGCATATTGCACTTGTGCGTAAAATGTAAGCAAAATGCACTAACTGCAGCATGTGCCCTGCATGTATGCACAAGGAGAGTAGCATGCACACATGTAGTCTACACATGTGTCACATATATTTGCCTTGCATGTGTGCACGGTTTTATGTGCCACATGCATGTTAGGTGCACATGTGCATGTCACTACTATGCCACATGAATGTCAAGTACGCATGTGCATGTGCTACTCTGCCACATGCATGTCAAGTACGCATGTGCATGTGCTACTCTGCCACATGCATATCAAACACTTATGCGCATGTTGCTATTGTGCCATGTGCATGTTAATTTACCCACGATACCATGATATGTTATCGACCCTTACCAAATCTCATTTACATTAATGTTATTCATACCTACTCAAACCCAATGCATGTATCATCGTGCGTCATACATAAGTACTGTACTTGATTCCTTACTTATTACTTTTCATAAAGGCAATAGTGTTCGCTTGAGTGTGTGCGCTCCCACTTCCTGACTCATTCCAGCTCTACAACGACGGCAGAGTACCAACATCTACCAGGCAGACATGCAGCACATGTACCACATCTACCAGGCAGACATGCAGCACATGTAACACATCTACCAGGCAGACATGCAGAAATATACCATAGTGCTTGTGTGCCACATACACAAAAATTGAAACGCGCCACAGGCATGCAGCATGCAAGTAGAAGGGTGCACAACTCATGAGTGGCATACATGCCACTGCGCATGTATAGCATACAAGAGAATGCACACATGTGGCATGCTTTTTTGTGCACACATGCATCCCTCATATGCACATATGTGGCACATGTGAGGCACTGTTTCAATTTTTCTGTATGCAGCATACATGCTTGATAGCAGCATTACACCTGCAGCACATGTGCTGCATATGTACATGATGAGTGCAGTAAGGCAGCACGAATGTGTGCAGCATGCATACAACATTTTTGTTAGGGGGGTTATCCAATTAAGTGTAGATTGGAGATGAGGGCAGGGAGATTGCTTCAATTTCAGTTACCTTATTATCAGTACCTGACCCACTGCTGGTACCTGACCCACTGCTGGTACCTGACCCACTGCTGGTACCTGACCCACTGCTGGTACCTGACCCACTGCTGGTACCTGACCCACTGCTGGTACCTGACCCACTGCTGGTACCTGACCCACTGTTGGTACCTGACCCACTGCTGGTACCTGACCCACTGCTGGTACCTGACCCACTGCTGGTACCTGACCCACTGCTGGTACCTGACCCACTGCTGGTACCTGACCCACTGCTGGTACCTGACCCACTGCTGGTACCTGACCCACTGCTGGTACCTGACCCACTGCTGGTACCTGACCCACTGTTGGTACCTGACCTCACAGTCTCTCCTTCCCACTGGATGCCTCCAGTGCTGGCCCAGTGGGTGTGGCTGCTTTGCCATCTAATACCCAGTTTGCACCAATCCAGTTTTCCCCCCCATTTTACTCAAAGTTCTGCCCACATCCAGAAAGCCCTCAGGCTCCTGTCACTTCAAGTAATACTCAGAAATGATGCAAAACATTCTTTTCAGAATCTATGGAAGCCTAGCTACTGTATGCTACTGTACGTATGTGTATGATGATGTAATGCTACTGTATGTATGTGTGTGATGATGTATGCTACTGTACGTATGTGTGTGATGATGTATGCTACTGTATGTATGTGTGTGATGATGTATGCTACTGTACATATGTGTGTGATGATGTATGCTACTGTATGTATGTGTGTGATGACGTATGTTAATGTACGTATGTGTGTGATGATGTATGTTACTGTACGTATGTGTGTTATGATGTATGCTTTGTGAACACTGCAGCAAATTATCTCCAAGATTCGAGCTCTCCCTGGCAACCGTCGCTGTGCTGACTGTGGCAGCGCAGACCCCGAGTGGCTGAGTGTGAACCTTGGCATCCTCATCTGCATCCATTGCTCCGGGAGACACAGAGAACTCAGCGTGCAGTACTCACGCATACGATCACTCACACTCGACCAACTCAAAACACACGAACTACTGGTGAGGGGTCATATCTCGCATACAAGTACTTTATAAAGATCTAGATATTATGTAGGTTTGTGTGTGTGTGTGTGTGTGTGTGTGTGCCAGGTCGCTCTGTTTATGGGTAATGATGTTCTCAATGAAGTGCTGGAAGCTAACGTCACTGACATAAAGCCTCTCCCGGAGTCTACCAAGTGAGGAGTTTGTAGTTTGTCTAGACTGTCTGTCATATGTTGTGTGTGTGTGTGTGTGTGTGTGTGTGTGATATGGCAGTGATTTCCGTGGCGAATACATTAGCAAAAAGTATCTCCAACGAAAGTACGTGGAGCACAGCATAGGGAAGGAAGGGTTGCTACAGGAACTGGCGGATGCAGTCGACTCGAGGGACATCAAGCAGCTGCTTCAGGTGTACGCTGAGGGGGTGGATATGTGTGCTCCACTGCCCAGCTATGCTGGAGGTCTGACTGCACTCCATCTTGCCATTGAACTGGAAGACCTCACATCTCTCCACATCGTAGACTTCCTCCTCAGTAATGGGTTCGTACACATGCGCGCACACACACACACACACTCTTACCACATGTGCAACTGGTGAACTATCACTGTTTACTTTATGTATATGTGTGTGTATGTACGTGTGTGTGTGTGTGTGTATGTAGGAGCACGGAGAATGTCCTGGATGCTGAAGGCAGTACGCCGCTCCATCTAGCCGTCACTAATGACAGTCCTCAATGCGTCAAGTTACTCCTCAACCACAGAGCCGATATTCACACCAGTAAGCCACTCCCATTAACATGCCACTCCCATTAATATGCCACTCCCTGATTAACCCTCAGCGTGTGTGTGTGTGTGGGTTACTGTCTTGTCCTGTCTGTCATTCACTCTGTTTGTCAACACTTCTTATGTTGAAGTCTCTTTTTAGTGCCTGATTAAAAAAAATTTTTTTTTTGAGTGTGGCTCACCATTGTTAACCTTCAATGTGTGTGTGTGTGTGTGTGTGTGTGTGTGTGTGTGTGTGTGTGAGGGTTTAGTCCTCACTTTGTCCGTCAGTCAGTCATTCTGTCACTTCACAACTTATCTCATAGACAGCGAGTGACCTCTCAAGCTTTGAAATTGAGGACAATTTATGTGCCAGAATTTTTTATTTTTATTATTTAGAAACAGCTATTCATGTTTTGGCCACACGATCATCAACTGTCAGGTTGTAATCTCGTGAGTAAATCATTTCTTCTTCAGTAGTTTGCTTTATTTGCTGAGCACTTTACTGAGTGGTGGAATTGGAGTTTCTTGTTGAAACTATCAGTGAGTGTCCCTTGCTTGTTTCAATTCTCTTGTGAAGACCGCATTTACATCTACCGTTTTCATTGCACGAGCTATATATCGACATAGTGATACCCGATTAGATATTGACATAGTGATACCTGATTAGATATTGACATAGTAATACCTGATTAGATATTGACATAGTGATACCCTATTAGATATTGACATAGTGATACCTGATTAGATATCGACATAGTGATACCTGATTAGATATCGACATAGTGATACCTGATTAGATATCGACATAGTGATACCCGATTAGATATCGACATAGTGATACCCGATTAGATATCGACATAGTAATACCTGATTAGATATTGACATAGTGATACCTGATTAGATATTGACATAGTGATACCTGATTAGATATTGACATAGTGATACCTGATTAGATATCGACATAGTGATACCCGATTAGATATTGACATAGTGATACCTGATTAGATATCGACATAGTGATACCCGATTAGATATTGACATAGTGATACCCGATTAGATATCGACATAGTGATACCTGATTAGATATTGACATAGTGATACCTGATTAGATACTGACATAGTGATACCTGATTAGATATTGACATAGTGATACCTGATTAGATATCGACATAGTGATACCTGATTAGATATTGACATAGTGATACCTGATTAGATATTGACATAGTGATACCTGATTAGATACTGACATAGTGATACCTGATTAGATATCGACATAGTGATACCTGATTATATAGCCTAATATGCTTTTGTCTGAGAAATGATTTTTGTAATCACTAAGTGTTTAGTAACAGCCTGGGTTTGCATCTTTATAGTGCTGCCTTCTCTATTGTAATTGTGGTGGATTCATCGTAATTTAAGTTGTTGTTTGTTTGTTTGTGTTGTATACAGAGAATACCCTGGGTCAGACTGCGTTGGACATTGGTGTGGAGAAGAAGTATGACGAGTGTATAGAACTGGTGAGTCATTGCTAGACAGGAGCTGGACATTGTGATGAGTGTGTGTGTGTGTGTGTGTTTGTATGTGTGTGTGTGTTAGCTACAAGATGCAGCTAAGAACAAGTTCTCCAAGTGTGAGCATATAGATGTGGATTGGGGCGTGAGTGGAGAGGGTGAGGATGACATCTATCAGACTCCAGTGTTGGACTCTGTCCCCTCCAGTGGGATGAAGAGAAGTGACACAGCTGGAGACCTGACGTCAGACAGCAAGAAGAGTGAGTTGAACTACCAGCAGACTTGTCATGGATACACTCACTTCTCTTTGCTCTAATTCTTGCCAGGCTTTCTCCCTCCTCCAAGTTCTGAAGGTGTAGAGCCAGCTCTGCCCCCACGCAGCCCTGTACCTAATGGGAATGGTAGGCGTCGCCCATTGTCCACTTTCATGCTGGAAAAATCTTCTCGTTTGCCTTTCGCTCCGTCTCGCGTTGCTGCTCCTCCTCAAGTCCCACCTCCGTCTGTACCACACCCCTCTATTCATTCTGCCCCCCAGCTGCCTCCCAGTAGCAGCACTGTGGCCCATCATCCTCCGAGCAGCAGCACTGTTGCAGCCCCTCCCCCCACCATTAGAGAAGTAGCCCCTCCCCCCTCCCGTACAGAACGAGCTCCTTCACCTCCACCACGAACATTATCAAAGAATGCAGAGCCTATCAACAGCAAGTAAGACAGATGTAGACATAGTGTGATGGAGTGGAGTAATGGAGTGGCCAGTTGATAGGTACTGGTGGATGTGGTACTGGCTGGGCAGTCGATGTGGTTTGCTGGGTAGTCGATGTGGTGTTGCTGGGTAGTCAATGTGGTGTTGCTGGGTAGTCAATGTGGTGTTGCCAGGCAGTCGATGTGGTGTTGCCAGGTAGTCGATGTGGTGTTGCTGGGTAGTCAATGTGGTGTTGCCAGGCAGTCGATGTGGTGTTGCCAGGCAGTCGATGTGGTGTTGCTGGGTAGTCATTGCTATGTTATCGATGTGTCGATGTGTTGCCGATGTGTCGATGTGTTGCTGGGTAGTTGATGTGTTGTTGATGTGTTGCTGTGTTATTGATAAGTTGCTGTGTTGTCAATGTGTTGCTGTGTTGTCTATGTGCTGCTGTGTTGTCAATGTGTTGCTGTGTTGTCAATGTTGCTGTGTTTTTTATGTGTTGCTGTGTTGTCGATGTGTTGCTGTGTTGTCGATGTGTTGTCGATGTGTTGCTGTGTTGTCGATGTGTTGCTGTGTTGCTGTGTTGTCAATGTGTTGCTGTGTTGTCGATGTGTTGCTGTGTTGTTGATGTGTTGCGGTGTTGTCAATGTGTTGCTGTGTTGTCGATGTGTTGCTGTGTTGTCGATGTGTTGCTGTGTTGTTGATGTGTTGCTGGTAGTTGGTTAATGTGTCTATGGTATCTTGCAGGACCCCCTCTAGTGTAGGTATGCCGGTCGCTCCTAAGAGAAGGAAGCGACTGTCAACTTTGCCAGACCCACCACCCGACACCTCGGTGAGTGAGTTGATGTAACGTACAGAGTTCCCACAAGTTCTGTGTACTGCTTGGAGGTTGTAATTATCATTGTGTGTGTATGTGTGTGCGTCAGATGGTGGAAGCACTGTATGACTGTGAGGCTGATCATAATGATGAGTTAGGTTTTAAAGAAGGGGAGAAGATTGTGGTCACTAAGAAGATGAACAGGGATTGGTGGGTAAGTGGCGGGTTATCACATGAGGTTGTTCACACGTCTACTGAGTTGTGTACGTGTGATTAGCGCGGCTACATGATGACAGATCCTACTAGGAAAGGAATATTTCCTATGAACTATGTGAAGGTCCTCGAAGAAGGTTCTCCTTCAATCAACAATGACTACAGCTCCTGAAGCCCAGCCCCATGACTCTTCCCACTCATCCTGCCCCTCCTAGTTGTCTGTGTGATTTTTGTTTATGCACTGCCGATGCCCTACAGCACCACTGGCATGGCACTGGTATTACTTAGGCTTTTTTTTTTTTTTTTTTTTTTATTATTTCACTTTGTTACCATAGAGATGAGGAAGTCATCCCGTGCAACAACTAGATCAAAAATTAACTTTTATATCATGATCTTCAAATGAACCATTTTTATATATTTTATCATAGCATTTTGTGTGTGACCAACTCCACCTCTCACCAGAGTATGTATGTATGTATGTATCTTATGCCAGTGTGGCCTGCAGAGTCAGTTCAAATAAATAAATAATTGAATATCAATGAATCTGGGAAGAAGTTCAGATATGGTTTGGAGTGCTGTCTGTCTGTCTGATGGGCGGAGCTAGACAATCCACAGGGCACTGCAATCAACACCAAACAAGACACACATATAAATAACTACTATTGGAAGGTTGACATTCCAGTATTATCCTACAGCACAGGTCTTTACTGTGGATAAGATCACCCACACCAGAACTGCTTCGGCTGATCTTACTATACGTATGCCCACACAGCAACACGCCAGAGTGGGTAGGAGGTGTGGTCAACCTCCTGGCAACACAACAAGCCTATAGTCAAAATGCAGTTCAACTGCAATGCAAGAAATGTAACCACTTCAACAATCACCCCTTTACCACAATACACTGCACATGCTCAATAAACACAACTGTCATCTCGGCAGTAGAAAGGAACACAAAGTGATACACAACCTTCAGGATTAGAGAGCGCAAAAGAATAAAAAAAATCTCACACTGCCATTTGTCTAGTGTCATTCCAAACACACTTCAATGCATATCACCACATGCAGTTGATGACTTAGCAACAGATAACACATGGACAAATCAGGTATTTAGGTACATACAATACAGACCTTGGATGGGTGTCTGAGAGGAGTGTGTTGTAAAAAGAAACCTTACAACACACTCCCTTCAGCCACCCATTCTAGGTTTGCATGGTATGTACCTAAATAGGTTTGGTTCAGGAAGAGAAGGGTCGCTGCTTCCTCGTGCTAGACCTGTAATCCACCACACAAATAGTAACATCCACCCTCACCAACTATCTCTGTCATTACCTAAGTACAAGATGAGAGGAATCCAGCCCCATTTAATAACTGCACCACTCAAAGATAGCACTTGACGAAGCCTTTCTCTCCACATGATAGTTGACGACCACTACCTAATGTAATGGAGAGAACCCGCTGCCCACAAAGCGGCCAGGTTTTGTATGTCCACGTGACTCTTACTTGGAGGCGGAAGTTGGTGGAGTAAAGTAGTTGAGCAAGCGTGTGAGTACTGGGAAGATGTCTACCCAGATTCCATTCCTGGCTCGACTCGGTATTTACAGAATATCAAGTGAAAAGCAAGAAACTTTGATCAAGTTGCTGGTCTTGTCGATATGCGCCATTTTATGTAAGCCCGTCTTTACGGGTTATTAGTCACGTGATTTGCTTTTTTTTTTCTTTCTCTTCCAGCCTTCTCTACCAGGTTGTTTGCTGTTCTCAGATTTGAGAGTGTCATCCACGAGTTTGATCCGTGAGTAACTGTTGTATGCAAATGCTTTCCAATGAGGTATTTATTTGCTTAAAAAACATGCTTTAGTTGTAAGTGATATTTTTTTCTGCTCTGTATGTTCCATTCTCTCACCTACACCAATGATTTCAAAATAAAGTAGTGGTCTGATGTAGATGATGACTATGCAATCCGATAATGAGGTGTGGTGGGCACTATATAGAATTGGCCGGATGTAGCTGGCGATAATATGCAATCCAGGACCAATGTATGGTGGGCGCTATATAGAATATTATATATATATGATGGGCACTACATAGAATTAGTTAATGTAATTCATTATTTTGGGGTGCGTTTGGAATTGCTTTAGTGCTGGATGTTCTCTATTATAGCTACTTCAATTTCCGGACTACCAAGTTCCTGGCCAATGAAGGTTTTTACAGCTTCCACAACTGGTTTGATGACAGGGCGTGGTACCCCCTGGGGAGAATTATTGGGGGAACCATCTATCCAGGCAAATACAGTGTACTTCTGTTGGTGTGTGGATGCTAGTGTGTGTGTGTGTGTGTGTGTGTAGGGTTGATGGTGACCTCTGCATTCCTGTATCATGTGATGCATTTCCTCAATGTCACTATTGACATTAGAAATGTTTGTGTGTTCCTCGCTCCTCTGTTCTCCTCTCTCACCACACTGGTGACGTACAACCTGGCGCGAGAACTCAAGGACACAGGGGCGGGTCTAGTGGCTGCCGCCATGATAGCTATTGTACCTGGCTACATTTCCAGGTCTGTAGCTGGTTCCTATGACAACGAGGGAATTGCTATTTTCTGCATGTTGTTCACATACTTCCTGTGGATCAAGTCTGTCAAGACTGGCTCCGTGTTCTGGTCCACTTTGTGTGCCCTGGCATACTTCTACATGGTGAGTCTCCACCAAGTGCATGGTTACCAAGGCAATGACTGTGTCGTGTGTTCAGGTGTCTTCATGGGGTGGGTATGTGTTTCTGATAAACCTGATTCCCATGCATGTGCTTGCACTGATGGTGACCGGGCGATTCTCTCATCGTATTTATGTGGCATATTGCACGGTAAGCACACACACACACATGTAGATGTATACACCACTAGTCACACCTAACACTAGTTACACCCACACAACAAAGTTACGCCCACCCCTGTGATTCGTCATAAAGTAGTGGTCTGACGTGTCACTTATGGTGACACAATTGAGGACTAAGCGATTTGATAATGAGGGGTGTGGTTATTGTTTGTCCATTTGTCGCTGAACTATTTATTTGTTTAATTTACTATGTATGTTTGTGTGTGCGCAGGTATATACTCTAGGTACTATTCTGTCAATGCAAATTTCATTTGTAGGATTTCAGCCAGTCCAATCTAGTGAACACATGGCAGTAAGTGTGTGTGGGTGGAGGGGTGGGGAGGGGCGTTGCCTGATATTAAGCCGGCCTGTATCTGTATTAGTCATTTAGAGGTGTGCAAGTCAGGCATATAGCAATTACTCTCTCTGGGGTTTGAAGGCCCTTATTTCTAGACTGTGAAAATAAGGGTCCTGGGCTCTTTGGACATGTGTGTGTATGTGTGTGCCTGATATTAAGCCGGCCTGTATCTGTATTAGTCATTTAGAGGTGTGCAAGTCAGGCATATAGCAATTACTCTCTCTGGGGTTTGAAGGCCCTTATTTCTAGACTGTGAAAATAAGGGTCCTGGGCTCTTTGGACATGTGTGTGTATGTGTGTGCCTGATATTAAGCCGGCCTGTATCTGTATTAGTCATTTAGAGGTGTGCAAGTCAGGCATATAGCAATTACTCTCTCTGGGGTTTGAAGGCCCTTATTTCTAAACTGTGAAAATAAGGGTCCTGGGCTCTTTGGACATGTGTGTGTATGTGTGTTCATGTGTGTGTGTGTGTGCTATTAAGTGTGTGAGTGTGTTGTTACATGTGTGTTATGTAGGCGTTTGGCGTCTTTGGTCTATGTCAGATTCATGCGTTTGTGGATTACTTGAGATCAAAGCTGTCACAGGCTCAATTTGATATGTTATTTCGCACATTAGCTATAATAGTTGGCGCAGCAGCTATAACAGTAGGCGGAGCTCTGACTGCTCTAGGAAGTGAGTTGTCTACTGGTTTGTGTGCATGTGTAACTACGTACGTATGTGTGTTTGTGAGTAGAGATTGCGCCGTGGACGGGAAGGTTTTACTCTCTGTTGGACCCGTCCTATGCTAAGAACAATATCCCCATCATTGCATCGGTCAGCGAACATCAGCCCACCACTTGGTCATCCTTCTACTTTGACTTGCAGCTATTGGTTTTCATGTTCCCTGGTAAGGGCGTGGCAGTGGGAGGAGTCTTAAGAGCTTTGGTGTTTACTGCTTGTGATTCGTGCTTGTGTGTGTTTGTAGTGGGACTTTACTTTTGTTTCTCCAAGTTGACGGATCAGAATATCTTCATAATCTTGTATGGAATCACTTCTGTTTATTTTGCGGTGAGTAAATTGGCTTTGCTATGTTAGAGGGTGTGGTGACTAGCTGTGTGTGTGCATGTGCAGGGTGTGATGGTTCGTCTGATGTTGGTCCTTGCTCCAGTGATGTGTATTTTGTCTGGTATTGCTGTGTCTGGGATTCTCTCTACTTTTATGAAAAACTTAGACATAATGAATCCACGCAAGAAGAAGAGATCAGACTCGAGCTATCCTCTCAAGAATGAAGTTTCTCTCTTTGTGATAGTAATGATGGCTTTCTTCCTCATCACTTATACCTTCCATTGCACTTGGGTAAGTGTGTGCGTGTGCAGGATGTTTATAAGAGGTGGAAGTGTAATTTTTGTGATCAAGTCTCCTTTTCAATATGATTAGGTAAAGGGTCTTGCTAGCTAAACGAATCGTGACACAATGTGGTAGTGGGTCAGTGTTGTTGTGGGGAGTGTCAGTGTTGTCGTTGGTGGCGAGAATTTTTGTTGGGAGTGTTGTTATTAGTGTTTGTGTTCTGTGTAAGTTATGAATGTTTTGCTGTAGGTAACTTCGGAAGCGTATTCCTCCCCCTCCATTGTGCTGGCGGCCAGTCAGCATGACGGTTCTCGGATTATATTTGATGACTTCAGAGAAGCGTATTACTGGCTGCGTCAGAACACTCCAGAAGACTCCAAGGTCATGTCTTGGTGGGATTACGGCTACCAGATCACAGCTATGGCAAACAGGACCATCCTAGTGGACAACAACACGTGGAATAACACTCATATATCTCGCGTGGGACAGGTTAGCACAACCTCCATGTGTGGGTGTGGCTTACTTGTTGACGTCTGTTGTGACTTAGGCGATGTCTTCTCCAGAGGATAAAGCGTACGAGATAATGAGAGAGTTGGACGTCAACTATGTGTTGGTCATATTTGGAGGGCTCACTGGATACGCTTCAGATGGTGAGGAGTTGGTCTCTAATGGGTGTGGTCATGGCAGTGGGTGTGGTCATGTCAATGGGTGTGTGTTGTAGACATCAACAAGTTCCTGTGGATGGTGCGTATTGGAGGGAGTACAGAGAAAGGAAAGCACATCATAGAGAAGGATTACTTCACTCCTCAAGGAGAGTTCAGAGTTGACAGAGAGGGGTCTCCCATTCTCCTCAACTGCCTCATGTATAAGATGTGCTACTACAGGTTCGGGCAGGTCTACACGGAACAAGGTATGTGGGTGTGACTGTGTGTGGGTGTGACTGTGTGTGAATTGGTTTGTGCTTTGTTCAGGTAAACCCAGTGGCTATGACAGAGTTAGGAATGCAGAGATAGGCAACAAGGTGAGTGCTTTAGGGAGGAAGTGTTGCTTATGGAGTAAAATGGTTGCTCTTTCTTTCCAGGATTTCGAGTTAGACGTCTTGGAGGAAGCGTATACCACAGAGCACTGGATTGTGCGTATCTATAAAGTAAAAGACCTTCTCAATCGTGGAGTATAGACTGACTGACTGACACATTTTCCATTTTTATTGTAACACATGAAGTTGATTCTATGGCATTTCAGTTAAATAGATTCATTAGTGGGCGTGTCTCACTCTGGAGGGGGTTGTAGTTATTGTGCAGAGGGAGGATAGTATTTGACAATGGCGTCGTCTTTAGTCCGCGCGTATTTGCTGGTGTACAATGCAGTGTTGTCGTTGGGTTGGTTGGCAGTGTTGTGTCCCGCTGTGCAGTACTTGCTGTGGGGAGCGAATACGACAACTCTACAACAAGGAACTGCGCCAGGTCTCTATGAACAGCTAAGGCTACCATTGCTCATTTTTCAAAGTGCAGCCCTTCTTGAGGTACGTGAAGGAGATGCATAGAGCTAGCAATTTTGACACATTGCTCGAAGGTCACCTTTTTATGGTAAAGGGTCTATTAATGTTCGGGCTTATGCGCTGCATGCGCTCTTTACTGTACCAGGTCACTCCCAAGTCATGCATGATCTCATTCATGAATTCACAAGGGAGTTTTGTAGTAACACTCTGTAAGGTGAATGATCATATATGTGCATGTATGTACAGGTGATACATTCAATGCTAGGGTGGGTGCGGTCTGCCGTCATGACAACACTGACGCAAGTGTATTCCAGAGTGTTTGTGGTATGGGGACTAATGGAGGGTGTCGCAGGCACCCAGGACAGTGTGGGAGTGCTGGTGGTGGCGTATGCCTGGGCCATCACTGAAATCATCAGATATGCCTACTACTTCTGTTCTTTACTGAACTATGTCCCCTACCCCCTAGTGTGGTGCAGGTAGGAATAACTGTAGCTCATCTAACTATGTAGTCCATTGTCTCTGATGTAGGTACACCTTCTTCTACGCCCTTTATCCACTTGGTGTTACAGTAAGTTCTTGTTCTATTGCATGGTAGATGTCACTAATGAAGACTGTTTGTACAGGGAGAGATGCTGCTGTTTTTTGCTGCTCTGCCTGTTGTCAAGGCAACCAGACAATGGTCACTGTCTTTGCCTAACGACTACAACATCAGTTTCAGTTTCTACTACTTCCTAATCTTCTCCATGGTGATGTACATCCCTCTCTTCCCCCAGCTCTATGGTCACATGATCAAGCAGCGAGCCAAGACACTGGGGTCAACTACTGCTGACCCCCAGAAGAAGACCAACTAACTAATTAAACAATGATTACTGAGTTTTATATATGATCCCAAAATCGATAATATAATAATAAACTACAACAAAAGGAAACCAGGAAGCCTGTGATGGATACAATACAATCAACTAAAAGTCTACCTACAAGCGTAATATACTACTGCGCCGACTATGATACAATAATATATATAAGATAAGCTAATTTCAGTCTTTTTCTCCTTGTAACGTAACCTGAAGATATGCCAGTTTGTACATCGTCTAGCTCTCTGCAGGAATGGGTGGGGCTGCAGCAGGTGTGGGTGTGTCCTTCAACTGATGGTCGTGAAGCACACTTACTGCCTCCTCCACTTTAGCTTTCAGACTCTCTGGTACTTCCAACATGTGCAACAGTTCAGCGTTGTCCATCTCTAGCAACATACCTGCACACAAAAACACACACTTGCATCAAGGACTGTTAGGACAGTAATGGTGACCTTACCTGTAATTTTTCCTGCCAAATCTTTGTGGAGGGCGTAGATCTGCCGGTACAGCTGTTCTCCAATGAGCTGTTTCTGTTGCTGAGGATCAGCCTGAGTTAACAGATGCACAAAGTTGGCAGAGTCTGGTGCGTTTCCAGAGGGTGGGGCTCCTGCAGTCACAGTCACTGGAGCTGGGGGTTGAACATTGGCTGCTGGGGGGGCTGGTTGATTGCGGGCGGACTGATTGAATTTCATCTACAAAAGTGTCAATAAGTGTTAACGAGTGACATATGAAAGGCATTATCACATACTGACATCACAGCGATGACGATGACATCATCACAACTATGGTGTCACACCGGACATGGGAGAGACTCACCTGCTGGGACTGCATGGAAGACTGCTGCATCCTGTCCATTCCTCCACGCCCACCAATGCGCTGCTGGCCACCTGGGCGTGGCATCTGCTGACGGGGACCTCCTCCTCCCATGGCCCTGCGCTGGTTTGGCATGAATCCAAACGTCCTGCCATGCATGGGAGTTCCTTGCCAAGGCCTGAAATTAGCCACAGGCGGGAAAAAAGCACGTTGGCCTTGAGGAACACCAGACATGAAGTATGGCGAATACACCTGCATCTGGTTCTACAGCACACAACATCATGTGAAAGGGTCGTTAGCACACACACACACACACACAGACCTGTGGCATGCGATTGGACATCCTCTGCATGCGAAGTGATGCCAGGTGAGCCTGCCTCTCTTCTTTGCGCTGAGCCAATGCCACATACAATGGTTTAGAGACAATAATACGTCCGTTCATCTCGGTAACTGCTTTAGTTGCCTCTTCAGGAGAAGAAAAACACACAAACCCAAACCCTTTGGAATGCTTCTGTTCGTCGACCATGACCTTGGCACTGGTGATGTTTCCAAACTTGGCAAACTCCTTCCTCAGCCTGTCGTCATCCACAGTGTCCTCAAGGTTCTTCACGTACAGATTCACACCTTGGTATCTGCCACACCCACCACTTTGTATCACTTGGTTGGACAACACCCACTCCCCAATACTCACCGGTTGTAGCGCTCCATTTTCTCAGCCTCGTACTTGCGGTTGAGCTCCATCAGACGTTCCTTTTTCTTCTGAGCCCGACTCACATACAGGGTGGAACCACTGTCAAACTTCTTCTTGTTGTGGAGTTCTTCAATAGCCTGCAGAGATGGTCCAAGGAACCACATACGTACACATATTACATGACATGAGTAGAGAGAATGGACGTACCTTAGCAGCAGACTCATGACTATCGTAGCTGACAAATCCATAGCCCAAACTCTTGTTTTCTGTTTTGTCTTTCATGACAACTGAACTAACTATATTGCCATAGTTGCCAAACAGTTCCCTCAAGGTTTCATCATCCAGCTCCTCTCCAAAGTTCTTCACATACAAGTTAGTGAACATAGGATTGTTCCCCATATCCCTCAGCCGGTCCTTGCGCGATATGAAGGCACCCACAAACCTAGCGTGGAAGACAGAACTATCAAAACACACTAACACACAAATCCATTACTTACACTTTCTTGTCGTTGAGCAACATGCCGTTGACTTTAGAAATGGCCATCTCAGCAGACTCGTGAGTCTCAAAGTGCACAAATCCATATCCCTTAGACTGCCCGTTCTCATCCATCACAACTTTGCATGATAAAATATTACCAAAAGCACTGAAGGTGTCGTACAAAGCCTTGTTGTCAATAGACTTGTCCAGGTTCTTGATGAATATGTTGCCCACACCAGAGCGGCGCAAGGATGGGTCTCTCTGAGACCACATGATTCTCATAGGCCTCGACTTCAGGACATCAAAGTTCATTGTGTCCAAAGCTCGCTCAGCTGTGTTATCCAGATACAAGTGAATACTTGTCATTCTCAAGTTTAGTACACTCACCATCTGCAGGTTGCTGGAAATTGACATAGGCATAGCCTAGGGACCTCCTGGTGACCACATCACGGCAGACACGGATAGACAGGACTGGACCTGATAGACCAGAGCCACATAAGCACATAACAAAGACACACACCCACACCACACTCACCAGCTGTACTGAACCTCTCAAACAGCATTGCCTCGGTAACATCGAAGTGAAGGTCGCCCACGTACAGAGAAGCTATCGGATAATTTGGAGTAGTGTTGTTCATCTTTAAGTTTATGGTGACTGGAAGTAGTTGAGGTCTTGACTTTCAATTTTTTTGGGGGGGTCTCCGATGGAGTTCTCGAATTGACTTTTTCAGATTTTTTTGGCCTATAAAGTTTTATCTTTTTTAAGTCTTTCCTTTTTTCACAAAA